>Ga0224559_1000761_pt1 | contig 19559 bp, 18 predicted proteins | sample 714S33034metaG_FD_180676 | JGI IMG/M metagenome (GOLD analysis project Ga0224559, IMG submission 180676) | Peat soil microbial communities from Stordalen Mire, Sweden - 717 S3 30-34 | ecosystem: Environmental > Terrestrial > Soil > Wetlands > Peat | place: Sweden: Norrbotten County, Stordalen... | reverse complement strand
GCGGACGCGACAGGAATATCGCCTCTGGTTTTCACGACGAAGCTGACTCCGGCTTTCAAGAGCGCCTGATAGAAGAGCGACACGGTGGGAATCTGCTGTTGCGGGAGCAGGATCAGCGGTAGAACTTCTCCACCAACCTTGCCTTCGACTTGGTCGGCAAGCACGCCGACGATTGTGTAAGGCTTGACCATCCTCGGATCAAGGCCAGCCAGACTGATGTCCTTTCCAAGCGGGTTCTGACCTGCAAAGTATTTCTTGGTGAGGGCCTCGTTCACGACCACAACAAACGGAGTTGACGAAACATCTCCGTCATTGACCATTCGGCCTCGCAATACCGGCGTTCCCATTGTGCGGGCGTAGTCGCCGCTGACTGCGGAAAATAGGGCTGTTTGACCGCGAGAGTCAGTCGGCTGGCCGATGATTCTGAAGCTGCCTTGCACGCCTTTGCTGGAGAGCGGAGGAGTCGTGATCAAAGCCGCGCTGGTGACACCCGGCATGTGTCGAATGCGCTCCAGAACCGGCTGATATACCAGCGTGGCCACGGAAGCCGGTACTCCCTGCGTCTCGTCGGAAACAGCCAAACTCGAAAACCCCGCCGCATCCTCCGGCGTGGCCGAAAAAGTCGTGACGCGATCCGCATCGAAGCCCAACTGCGACTGTTGCAGATTCCAGAGCGTATGAAACAGAAGTCCGGTTCCCACCAGCAGCAGCGTCGAGAGCGCCACCTCGCCGGCCACGAGCCAGCCTGTCAGTTTTCCGCTCACCGTGCGCGGCCCTGTTCCACGTGAAGCCGCCTGCAGCGCCGCCTGCGGATCGGAGCGCGCCACCAGCAGAGCGGGCAGCAGGGAAGAAAGCACGGTGGTCACCATCGCGATGGCCGCCAGCGCCAGCACGACTGTCCAGTGAAGGCCAATCGCGTTCGCGTTGGGAATGGTTCCATCCGGCATTTTGCGCGCCAGCCGCAGCGCCAGTTGCGCCAGGATTACCCCTACGCCGCAGCCCAGCATGCTCAACAGCATTCCTTCCCAGAGCATCTGGCGGGCAAGGCGCCAGCGCCCCGCCCCCAGCGCCGAGCGCACCGCAAACTCCTGCTGCCGGCCCAGGCAGCGGGCAATCATCAGATGAGATACATTCGCGCAGGCAATCAGCAGCACCAGCGCCACGGCCGCAAACAGTGCATACAGAACCGGGCGCACCGATCCAGTGAGTAACTCCTGATACGGTGACGCGCGGAACAAACGAGTATCTTTTGTAACTGTAGCGGTGCCGGAAATATGCGCTGCAATGGCATCCAACTCTTGCTGTTCCTGAGCGCGAGTTGCTCCTGGGGCAAGTTCGCCCACCATGCTGAAGAACTGGTAGCCGCGTTCCGTGAGCATCTCCTGCGACGGCTGCAGCGGCAGCCAGATCCCCTTGCGAATATCCGGCCCCATCTCGTGCGGAAATTGAAACGAAGCAGGCATCACGCCCACCACCGTGTGCAGCGCGCCGCTTACCTTGATTGACTGCCCAACAATGTCGCGATCCGCATGAAAGCTCTGCCGCCACAACTCCTCGGACAGCATCACCACCGAGGGCCCGCCCGCGACGCCCTCAGCTTCGGTAAACGCGCGTCCCAGCAAAGGACGCGTGCCCAGCATGGAAAACAGATTGGGCGTCACGCGCGGAGCCACCACGTTTTGCAGTTCGTCTGCAATTTCCACCATGCCCAGGTCTTCCGAGTAACCCGCCACATCCTTCAAAAGCCGCGACTGGCTGCGTATATCGAGGTAATTCAGCCACGAAGTCTTGTAGAGGCCCGGTGTGTCTGTTTTCGGCCCGATATAGAGCAGGCGATCCGCGTGCGCATAAGGCAGCGGCCGCAGCACCACACTCTCGATCACCGTGTAGATCGCCGTGTTTGCACCCACGCCGAGCGCCAGGGTTCCAATTGCCAGCAGCGCAAAGCCGGGAGATTTGCGCAACTGGCGCAGCGCGTAACGCGTATCCCGCAACAGGTTTTCCAGCCAGAGCAGGGTGCGCCGCTCGCGATAGGCCTGCCGCGTCTGCTCTGCGCCGCCCAGGCGGATGAGGGCCTCGCGGCGCGCTTCGACAGGGCTGAGGCCGACGCGAATGCCGTCTTCGGTGTGCATCGCTACGTGGCTTTCCAGTTCGGCGGCGAAGTCTTCGTCGTCGCGCTGCGCGCTGAATAGCCCGCGTAGCCGCATCCATAATGCTCTGAACTTACGCATCATGCCTCCTCTGCCGGAGCCAGGAATCGTGCCAGGATGGCGGTGGTCTGCTCCCACTCGTCCGCGGCCTTCTTCACCTGGCGCTGACCGGCTTTGGTCAACTCGTAGAACTTGGCGCGGCGGTTATTTTCCGAGACGCCCCAGCGCGAGCGGATGAACCCCTCTTGCTCCAGCTTAAGCAGCGCCGGGTAGAGCGTGCCGTAGTTCAGCTGCAACAGGTCGCCGCTGGTCTGCTCGATGCGCCGCGCGAGGCCATAGCCGTGCAGCGGCCCCAGCGTTTCCAGCGTGCGCAGCGCCATCAGCGCCAGCGTGCCCTGCCAGACATCGGTTTTTTCGCTCATCCTCATCTCCTCTTGCCAACCCATAGGAGCAATATACTCCCGCCTCTATGGGAATGCAATACGAAGCAGCTGCTTCTCAGATTCCCTGAAAGCGGCGGGGCGGATTCTATGTGATAGGCTGGCGCATGGGGACGATGAGACGTCTCCGCGTGGAGGTTTCTCATGTTCGTGCGTTCTCTCGTTTTGGCTGTTGTTGCCGCCGCGGCAATGCCCATGGCTGCGCAAGGCCCCACTGCTCAAGCTGATCTTGCCGCATCTGCCGAGCGGCAATTGCCGTCGCTTACCGAGACTTACAAACATCTGCACCGCAACCCCGAGCTCTCAGGTCACGAGGAACAGACCGCGGCCTTTGTGGCCGGCGAGTTGCGCAAGCTGGGCTATACGGTGACCGAGCATGTGGGCAAGTACGAAGACGGCACACCAGCATTGGGCGTGGTGGCGGTGATGGAGAATGGCGCGGGACCGCGGCTGATGATGCGCACGGAACTGGACGCATTACCGGTGGAGGAAAAGACTGGCCTGGATTACGCAAGCCATGTGAAGACCACCAATGCGCAGGGCCAGGAGGTGAGCGTGATGCACGCCTGCGGCCACGATCTGCACATGACGGTTCTGCTGGGCGCGGCGCGCGAGTTGGCCGCGCGCAAAAGCGAGTGGCATGGGACACTGATGCTCATTGGGCAGCCGGCAGAAGAGGCCGTGGGAGGCGCCCAGGCGATGCTGGCGGACCATCTGTACGAGCGCTTCGGCCGGCCTGACTTTGTGCTCGCCGAGCATGACACAAACGACGTGGCAGCAGGGTCGATTGCCATCAAGGGCGGGCCTCTGCTGGCCAGCGCTACCTCGATCAACGTGACCATTCGCGGCATCGGCGGACACGGCTCCGCGCCGCAGTCCGGCAAAGACCCCATCGTGCTAGCCGCCGAGTTTGTGCTCGTGGCGCAGACCATCGTCAGCCGGCAAATCGATCCGCAACAGCCGGCCGTGCTGACTGTGGGCACCATTCGCGGCGGGACGAAGAACAATGTCATTCCCGACGAAGTAACGCTGGGCATCACGCTGCGCACCTACTCGGCAGCGGTTCGCGACCAGATTGTGGCTGATGTGCGCCGCACCGCCAATGGGCTAGCAGAGGCTTACGGCATTCCCGCGGATCGAATGCCAACGGTGACAGTCACGGAGAGTACGCCGGTCACCTTCTGCGATCCGGCCTTGGCCGAGCGGCTGCGCGCCGTCGCCGCGGTGGCGCTGGGCAAGGACCACGTTCTGGAGGCTCATGCCGTGATGGGAAGCGAGGATGTGGGCCTGTTTTCGCTGGATGAGAAGATTCCGGCGGTGATGTATTGGCTGGGCGCGGCGGATGCGGACAAGCTCAAAGAGAGTCGTAAATCCGGCGTTCCGTTGCCGACTCTTCACTCGGCGCTCTTTGCGCCTGTATACCAGCCGGCTATCAGAGCCGGAGTGACGGCGATGAGCGCAATGGCGCTGGACTTGCTGAAGTAGGCTCAGCGCGACGGGGTTGTTGATGCGGCAGGTTGCGTGTCGAGCCTCTACACTAACGATTGATGGCGAGTGTGAGCACAAATCCAGAACCGGCGACCGACACCATCGTTGCCATCTCGACGCCGCCGGGGCGCGGAGGCATCGGGATTGTGCGGCTGAGCGGTTCCGATGCCGCGGCCATTGCGACTCAATTGGTACGTCTGCGGCAACCGTTGGAGCACGCACGGGCGCGGCTGGCGGATGTGCTGGATGCGGCTGACTATCTCGATGCGTCAGATTCTGATGTCAACGAAGGCCGCATTGACGAGGCCGTGGTCACATTTTTTGGAGCGCCGCATTCTTATACTTCCGAAGACTTGGTCGAAATTGCAGCGCACGGATCGCCTGTCGTGTTGGAGTTGCTGCTGGGCCGCGCTCTGAAGCTGGGTGCGCGGCTTGCCGCGCCGGGCGAATTTACTGAGCGCGCTTTTCTCTCCGGCAAACTCGACCTCACTCAAGCCGAGGCGGTGCGCGACCTGATTGACGCGCAGACGCTGACGCAGGCACGCCAGGCTGCCAGCCAGATGGGCGGTGCGCTCAGCCGGCGCGTGGGGCCGGTGAAGCTGAGGCTGGTGGAGTTGATAGCCCTGCTCGAAGCGGGAATCGATTTTGCCGAGGACGACGTGGATGTTACGCCGGGAGCCGAGATTGCGCGGCGCATCGGCGAGCTGACGCCGCCGCTCAGCGCGCTGGAAGCGTCGTTCGCGCGCGGGCGTATTGTTCACGACGGGCTGACGCTGGCCATTGTGGGACGCCCCAATGTGGGCAAGAGCTCTCTCTTCAATTGTCTTGTTGAGCGCGATCGCGCGATCGTGACCGCAACTCCTGGAACTACCCGCGACACGGTCACCGAGCGAATTTCTCTCGAAGGCATTCCGTTGGAGCTGGTGGATACGGCGGGGTTGCGCGAAGGGCTGCACGGAAGTCTGGAAGAGGCGGAGCAGTTGGGCATTCGCCGCAGCCGCGAGGCGCTGGCAGACGCCGCGCTGGTGGTGGTGGTGCTGGACGCGACCGAGTCGCTGAACGATGAGGAGGGCCGGCTGCTAGCCGCTGTCGAGGGCCGTCCCGCGCTGGTGGCCGTGAACAAGAGCGACCTGATTGAGGCCGGCCGCGCGCTGCCCGATTGCGCCGGGCTGCCAGCGCTCGCTACCTCGGCTCTCACGGGCGCTGGAATTGCCGAGTTGCGCGAACGCATTCTTGCGCTGGCCACGGGCGGGGCAGCAGCGGAGCCGGGGATGTTGACCAGCCTGCGCCACCAGCAAGCTATCGCCGCTGCCCTGGCAGCCCTGGCTGACGCGGCGCAGGCAAGCGCAAATTCCATTCCTCACGAGATGATTCTGCTGGACCTTTACCGCGCGCTGTGGGCGCTGGATTCGCTGACCGGGCAGACCACCCCCGACGACATTTTGAATCTCATTTTTTCCACTTTCTGTATCGGAAAATAGCAATCAACCGCCCTTCACTCCACCGTCAACACCAGCTTGCCGAAGTGCGAGGCTGACTCCATGCGGGAGAGAACTTCGCGGGCCTGAGACCACGGAAAGCTTTCGGTGACAGGACGCAGCGCGGCCAGGGAAATGGCCTTATTCATCTCCTCGAAATCCCTGTGCGAGCCGACGTAGATGCCCTGGATGCGTGCCTGTTTGTGGAGGATGAGGGCCAGCGGCAGCGGGTCGGCCGGGCCTGTGAGCACGCCGATCTGAGCGATGACGCCGCCCATGCGAATGGCGCCGAGAGAGCGGGGCAGAGTGCCCACGCCGCCCACTTCGACCACCAAATCAACTCCCTCGCCGCCGGTCTGGTCCATCGCCCAGCAGTCCCAGACTGGAGTTTCGCGGTAGTTGAGGCCCGCGTCCAGGCCGAGCGAGCGGGCGCGTTCCAATTTTTCGTTGCTGCTGGAAATGCCCAGCACACGCGCGCCCATCAGCTTGGCCAGTTGCAAGGCGAAGATGGAGACCCCGCCGGTGCCCAGAATCAAAACCGTCGCCCCCGGCTTCAGGTTTCCAGCGGCCAGCGCGTTCCACGCGGTGACAGCGGCGCAGGGCAGCGTGGCCGCCTCCGCAAAGCTCAGGTGTTCCGGCAGCGCAACCAAACCGGTCTTCTTGAGGCATCGGTACTCGGTGAGCATACCATCAATGTCGCCACCCAGCGCGCCTTTGACCTTGGCTGGGGTGGCTGGGCCGTCGAGCCAATTCTGCATGAACGCGCCGGCCACCCGGTCGCCCTTTTTCCATTGCGTCACGCCCTCGCCAACCGCGGCAACTTCACCCGCGCCATCGGAGCAGGGCACGCGCGGCAGCTTCATTTTGGGGTTGTAAAGCCCTTTTACCATCAACAGATCGCGATAGTTTACGGAAACAGCATGAACGCGAACCAGCACTTCGCCGGGGCCCGGCTGGGGTGCGGGGCGCTCGACAAACTCCAAAGAATCAACGCCAAACGACGAAATCTGCCAACTGTGCATGGGACAACCTCCAGCGCTTTGAAAGCGAGTCGCGTCACTACGCGGGACGCGGCGCGCTCATCGCCCGTAGAATAGAAGATGTGGCTCGTGGATGGGAAAGTAAATCCGTGGAGGAGCAGATGGCAAGTGCCTTGCAAGAACCCCTGGTTGCACCCGGCGACGGCTCGATGACTGAAGAAGAAAAACGGCTGGCCGAACAGAAACGCACCAAGCGAGCGCGTCAGAAGCAGGCGCTCAATTTACAACGCGAGAACATTCTCTCGCAAAAGACCTCAAACCCGGCGCGGCGTACTGCTTTGGAAGCCGCTCTGGCCCAGATCGAAAAGCAAATTGAGATTCTTGGCTGAGATGGCCTGAGGTTTGCGGACTTTTCCCCGTCCGCTGCTACGGCTTTTCCCTCTCGCCGCTCTACGCCTCGCGGTGAAAGAGCAGGGCGTTGGCTTGTTGCACTGGGGTCAGCACCACGCGCGCAATGTTCACGTGCTCGGGCCGGCTCACGGTCCAGACGATTACGTCGGCAATATCTTCCGCAACCAGCGGCTTTACGCCCTTGTAGACCTTGGCTGCGCGGTCGGCGTCGCCGTGGAAGCGCACGAGGCTGAAGTCGGTTTCCACCATGCCAGGATCGACGCTGGTGACGCGAATCGGCGTGCCCAGCACGTCTTCCCTCAGGCCGTCATTGATGGCCCGCTCGGCGGCCTTGCTGGCGCAGTAGACCGCACCGTTGGGATAGGTCATTTCGCCCGCCACCGATCCCAGGTTGACCACGTGTCCCCGTCCCCGCTCCACCATTCCCGGCACCACGGCGCGAGTGACGTAGAGCAACCCCTTCACGTTCGTGTCGATCATCTCGTCCCAGTCATCGATCTTTCCCTGGTAGAGCTTTTCCAGGCCGCGGCTGAGGCCGGCGTTATTGACCAGCACGTCGATGGCGGCCCATTCCGCGGGCAACGCGGCGATGGCCTTTGCGACAGCGTCGCGGTCGCGCACATCGAGGCTGAACGTGTGAACGGCTTCGGCCCCGCGCTGAAGGGCAGCGGCGGCAACATCAGCCAGCTTATCCGCGCGGCGAGCGGCCAGCAGCAGGCGCGCCCCCTCAGCGGCGAAAGCGAGCGCAGTAGCCGCGCCAATGCCGGCCGAGGCACCGGTAACGAAAACGATCTTTCCCTTGAGACTCATGGTTCTATCTTAACCACCTGCGGCCATGGATGTTACTGATCCGGGCCAAAAGAAATTGAACAGGGTGCAGGGTGGGAGATAACGATGCATATCTCAAAAATCTGTATAAGAACTGTTTCCAGATTCGAGTTCTTGTCTTGCGGAGGGAGCAGGGGCCTTCAGGCCCCTGAAACAAGTCAATACGATCAAGGGGCTTCAGCCCCGGGTCTTTTGCTTGATGTGACGAGGATCAAGTTTTTTACAGGTTCTAAGAACCAGATCAATAAAGGTGGAGATGGCAAAGGTGAAGATGGCGCGCCAGTTTCGAGCGGGCGTCCGTACCTCAATTTCCAATCACCAGCACCTGGAAACTGCCTTCCAGCGGTTGCAATTGGAGCGTGCCGATGCTCCCCGGTTGATCCAGCTTCACTCCAACAAGATCGGTAACAAGATAGACCTGGCCCGTCGCCGGATTCACTGCCAGGGTCCGAGCCCGCTGGCGAGTGGCGAGGTTTTGAATCTCGGCGTATGTATCGGTGACATCTTGGCGAATGATCGTCACAGTTCCCTGAGCGCCACCGTTGGCGGTGTAGATCAGCCCGCGACCCGGGTCGTAGCCGATGGCCTCCGCGCCGGGGCCGATGGGCAGTGACGCCACCTGCTCGCCCGTGCCGCCATTCAGCACTAGCATCTTCATATTTCCGCACGCGGCAAAGAGCCTCGCGTGAGCGCCATCGACGGCCAAGGCGCTGAGTTCGCGGCAATCCGGCGCAACGGCAAAGAGGCTCATGCGGTTCTCGGCGGAGCTGGGCAGACGCGCCTCGTGGCTCCAGTCAAGCACTGGCGGCGCAGCATCCTCCGTTGCAGGACTAGGTGGCGCGGGGTTAGTCGGGACAAAGCTATGTCGGCCCGCTGCCGGCTTTCTCGCTGCTGTCTGTGTGACTCTTTTCTGCGCGGCTGGAGTCTGTGCGGTAGCGGTTCTAGTGGCCGGACTGCCAAGCAGCGCCGCAATCGACTGCGCATCGAGCCGGGCAATCTGATTGCGGCTTTCGATGTTAAAGAACACTTGGCCACGGCCATCGGCCTCGGCAAATCCGAGCCTGCCCGGCATCAGGATGACGCCCAGCTTTTGCCGCGTCTCGGCATCGATCACCGTAATCGAAGACTTGATCTGCTCGTCAGCCGCCGTTCCTGCGGGCGCATTGGACGCAGGAGCGCGGGCGGAGGGATTAGCGCAGACAGCAAAGAGCAGCCTGTTCTGCGGCTCATAGACGAGGGCGCGCGGCGCTGGGCCGGTGGAGACGGTAGCCACCACGGCGAGCGTGCGCCGGTCAAAGACCTTCACCTGGCCTGCCGGCCCATCGCTGACGTAGCCAAACTGGCCGGCATCGTCGAGAGCGATGGCGTGAGCCTCGCGCAGGCCTGAGATCACCCCGGCCACCTGCCCCGTCTCCACGTCCACCACCTGCACCTGTGCGCCGTGGGCGATATAGAGGCGCTGGGCCGCAGGGTCCATCGTCAGATAGTCCCAGTTGCCCACGCCGCCGATGATCCACGTCTTCTTGATGGCGAAAGGGCTGCCGGGCAGTTCGGTGGCCGCAGGCGGCTGCTGCGCCGGCAAAGCGGCACAACCCAGCAGGCAAAGGGCAAGCAATCTCTTCATCGCGAACGGCTCCTGATGACTAGATGCGAAAGCGGCGGCCAGCGCTCGTCATTTTTTCAGTTCATGAGTGCTTTTAGTTTCTCAAGGGGGCTTTGCCTAAAAACTCTGACTTATTGGGAAGCAGCTCAACTTTTTGGGCGAGATTTGCAATTCACCGGATTGATCTATCTCAGCCGTCACAGATGCATTATCTAAACGGTTACTGACGAATGGGCGACCACACGCCAACAACGCTCCTGTATGATTCGGACGGAGGTCGGCGGAGGCAAGTTCCATGACAGAGACGAGCGAAATGGTGCAATATGCAGCGGCTTGGAAGGATCGCAAGCGGCGGTTTCTAACGTACGTGGTTGCGCTCAATTCGTTCTGGGTTATTGTTCTCCCTGGATTTCTTTCCCAAGCCGATCCCCGTTTTGATCTATCCGGCCGAACCCTTCTTATGGAAATCGCAGCGTGGTTCGTAGCGCAAACGGCCGCTGGTGTATGGTTGAACCGATTCCGTTGTCCCCGCTGCGGGAACCTCTTCTATTTCACTTGGAAGATGGAAAGAGCGAAAAATAGGCGGGCTTGCCGTCATTGTGGTCTGGTTCAAGATTCGAGACCTACTTAGAGTGTCGCATTTTGCGCTGAACAGGTCATGATCTCTTGAGGTGAAGCAATGGCGGGGCGCAAATCGTAACCCACAATGCTCACTCTATGGGAATCCTCGAAAACTGCCTTCTCACCGTCGCGGTCGGTTAACCGCCAATCCGGAAGTAGCTCCCAAAAGCGATTACTTCCGAATAGGCGACTACGCGGACAGAACTCCAGATGAATCAGATATGCGCAAAGGTGGTCTTGCCGGTCAATTGATTTTCAACGATGCACTCCCAGCCGAAATCAAACGCGCCGGATGAGCCACACAACCACCACAATCACAATAATTGTTCCTACCACACCCAAACCCAGCATCTCGCCTCCTAGCGGACAAATAGGGCATCAAGGTTGCCCATGCAGACACCATAAGCCTAATCCCGGCTGTCGTCTGATCAAAACCAGCCAATATCACGGATCATCGAAATGGTATCTGTGGTCTGTGAGCTCTCCGACTTGTTGTGCCTGCATTACGGGCTGCCCGGCAGTTACCATTTCATTAACATTTTCTCTCCCATCAATTCAGCGGCTAGAGGATCGGCCCCTTACTTTTCCGGCTGCTTTGCCTGTGGCGTATTGTCCTGGCCTTTGTTGAAGTTTTTCGGCGTAGCGCTGAACTGCTTGTAGCCGGTGTACTTGATTGTGTCGCGGATATGCACTTTTTGTGGCATGAATCCGCGGCCGCCGGTGAAGTGCAAGATGCCTTCGGCCTTTGCGTAGGCCGGGAACCAGTACTGGCCGTCAACCGGTTGGCGCCATGTCATGAGAGGCGGGTCAAGATCCTTTTTGCGAGTGACGGCGGAAACCATGCGGCCCTCGGTCACGACAATCTGCAGCCCGGCCGCGCCCACCCAAATGCGGCCACTGAAGTAGCGCAGCTTCTTTTCTAAAACCTTTGGCGTCACATCGAAGACGTAGCAATCCACCTCGTCCACTTTTTGCCGACCCACATAAGTCAGGTTGTATTGGCCAATCTGCTCGGTCGTGAGAACGAAAAAATCGCTGCTTTGAATGTTCTGCAAGTCGGAGGGCGACATTGTCACTCGCTGCAAAGTATTCTGCGGCGCGTAGACCGTTTTCTCCGTGCGTTTGCCGGTGGCATCGAAACTCACATCGTCCACCTGGTAATATTCGCCGTCCACATGGTCGTCTTCGTCGATGGTCTGCACGCGGGCGGAACGCTGGTAAGAATAATGGCTCAGCGCCTGCTCGAACTCGCTCTCTCTGGCGGCAAAACGGCGCATGATTTCTTCAGGTGCGAGAGGGGGCGCGGAGGTGTCCATGACGCCGAAGCCTTCGTCCTGCGGCATAGGCTTAAAGCTATTCTCATTTTGCGCCGCGGCGGTCAAGGCGAGCCCTGCCGCGAGCAACGCAAGGCTCCATCGATTGCGAATCATTCTCTCGCCTTTCGCAGTTCTAGTCTCCGGCCTTCTTCAAGATTAAAACCATATGCGGGCCTGTCGATTTCTGACGGACTCCTAGTGTCCTTATCCTGAAATACGCACACAAACTGCCTGTCATTCTGAGCGAACGGGCCCCCGAACGTCTTTCAGTTCGGGGGTGGTGAGTCGAAGAATCTGCGGTTGTTCTTCGATGAACTTCAGACTCACCACACTAGCAAATTCGCGGCAACTGTTCGCCGATCTGTGTGGGAATGACGCGATTTGCGCCCATGGCTGTGCGGGCCACGAGCATTCGCTTGTGTTCGGCTGTGACGCGGCCAATGCGTGCGGCGTCCTTGCCCAGCGGATGCGCGCGCAAAAGGGCAAGAATCTGCTCGGCTGCTTCTGGCGCGACAAAGAAGACCGCCTTGCCCTCGTTGGCCACATAGACCGGATCAAGGCCGAGCAGCTCGCACGCCGATTGCACCTGGGGCCGCACCGGCAGGCTGGGCTCGTCGATTTCGATGCCAACGCCGGAGGATTGGGCTATTTCGTTGAGCGTGGATGCAAGGCCGCCGCGCGTGGGGTCGCGCATGGTGTGGACCGCCGCGCCCACAGCCGCCAACACCTCGGCAATCATCCCGTTCAGCGCGGCGCAATCGGAGCGAATCTGGCTCTCGAATTCCAATCCTTCGCGCACGCTCATGATCGCCATGCCGTGGTCGCCTATGGTGCCCGAAACCAGAATCGCATCGCCCGACTGCGCGCGATGCGGGCCGACCGTGATTCCCGGCCGAAGCAGGCCCACGCCCGCCGTGTTGATGTAGCAGCCGTCGCCGTGTCCGTGCTCGACGACCTTGGTGTCGCCGGTAACAATCTTCACGCCCGCCGTGATCGCGGCCCGCGCCATATTGTCGACAATCGCCGCCAATTGGGCCAGCGGAAAGCCTTCTTCCAGAATGAAACTGGCGCTCAGAAACTTGGGCTCGGCTCCGGAGACGGCCAGATCGTTTACCGTGCCGTTTACCGCAAGCTCGCCGATGGACCCGCCGGGAAAGAACAACGGCTGCACAACGAAGGAATCGGTGCTCATGGCCAGCTTGCCGTCGCCCAGATCGAGCACTGCCGCGTCGCCCAGATTTTCCAGCTCCGGATTGCGGAAGGCGGGCAGGAACAGGTGCTCCACCAACTCATTGCCCAGCTTGCCGCCTCCGCCGTGGCCCATCACGATGGTCGGGTAATCGGCGAGAGGCAGCGGACAAGACCAGCCTGAAAAATCGGGGGCGGAGTTCTGTTTCGAATTACTCAAGCAATGTTCCTTTCACTTGTGCGGCCTGTCTCTTTCCACGGCTCGCCGCCCCATCCATTCTATTGGAGTGACACCGGAAATTGCCGCCGTATCATGGTCGCATGGACAATTCTCTAGAGGACGGCCGGCAGAAGATCAACCCTCAAACCTGGGAGCGCGCGGCTACCTTCAACTTTTTCCGCGCCTTCACCGAGCCATTCCATGGCGTGTGCCTTCGCGTCGATTGCACAGCTACGCATCGCTACGCGAAGGACCACAACCTTTCCGTGTTTCTCTCGCTCGTCCACCGCGCCCTTGCCGCCGCGCACGAGGTCGAGAACTTCCGAACCCGCATCGTCGATGGCGAAGTCTGGCTGTACCAGCAGATCGACGGCGGCAGTACAGTAGACCGGCCGAACGGAACTTTCGGCTTCGGATACTATCGCTTTCAGCCGGCTCTGGATGCTTTCGTGCACGAGGCGGCGCTTGAAATGGCGCGCGTGCGGCAAAGGAACGATATTGAACGCAGCACGGCGCAAAACCTGATCCGCTTCTCGGTGCTTCCGTGGTTCGATTTCTCGTCCATCTCGCACGCCAGGGACTTTGCACGTGATGATTCCGCTCCGCGAATCACCTTCGGCAAGATTACAGAGGCGGAAGGGCGGCGCACCACGCCTGTCTCCATTCATGCACACCACGCACTCGCTGACGGCCTGCACGTCGCACAATTCGTCGAGCATTTTCAAAACTTCCTGAATGCTCCCGAATCCAGGGCCGACGAGAACTAGCCACTACCTGCTGATTGCCCCCGTCGCCGCCAGCTCCTCGGCGCTGATGTACCGCCCGTAGTTGTAGTAGGCCGCACATGCGCCTTCGCTTGAAACCATGGTCGCTCCCAGCGGATGGCGCGGGGTGCATTCCTTCCCGAAGGCAGGGCATTGGGCCGGCTTGATGACTCCGCGCAGGACGTCTCCAGAATGGCAGAGCGGCGATTCCTCAGTGTGAATGCCCGTAATATGGAAACGCTCCTCGGCGTCGAAGTTGCGATAATCTGCGCTCAGCCGCCAGCCGCTTTTGGGAATCACGCCAATGCCGCGCCAGGCACGGTCAGTGACCTCGAAGACCTCAGCGAGCAGTTTCTGCGCGGGGCGATTGCCTTCAAAGGTGACAATGCGCTCGTAGGCGTTCTCGACTTCGTGACGGCCAGCTTCCAGTTGAATCACGGTGCGGCGAATTCCGTCCAGCAGATCGAGCGGCTCAAAGCCCGTGACCACCATCGGAACTTTATACTTTGCGGCCAGCGGCGGATACTCCCAGTAGCCCATCACGCTGCAAACATGGCCGGCCAACAGAAATCCCTGCACGGTGTTTCCCGGCGAATCGAGAATGGCGGAGATGGCCGGCGGGACCAGCACGTGCGAGACAAGCAGAGAAAAATTCTTCAGCCCGCGCCGCTTGGCCACGGCTACGCTCATCGCATTTGCCGGTGCCGTGGTCTCGAAACCCACGCCGAAAAAAACCACCTGCTTGTCGGGATTCTTGACGGCCAGTTCGACCGCATCCAGAGGCGAGTAAACCACGCGCACATCGCCGCCCGCGCCTTTGACCTGAAACAGATCGCCCTCGGTGCCGGGAACGCGCAGCATATCGCCGAAGGAGCAAAAGATCACGTTGGGCTGCGCGGCGATGGCCAGCGCCTTGTCGATCAGCTCAAGCGGCGTTACGCAGACCGGGCAGCCGGGGCCGTGGATCATTTCGATCCCGGCCGGTAGCATCTGGTCGATTCCGTTTTTGATGATGGAGTGGGTCTGGCCGCCGCAGACCTCCATGATCTTCCACGGGCGCGTGGCGACCGAGTGAATCTCGCGCGCCATACGCTGCGCGATCTCGCCATTGCGGAACTCGGTCAGGTACTTCATTGGATTGGGGAACTCCTGTAAGGAAAAACACTGGGTGCCCCATCCATTCCGCGTCTTTTGCGGAATGGGTGGGAAACCACAAATCTCAATGAATGGCTTTTTGGACTTCTGCCGAACAACTCCCGTCAGGGCAAGCCGATTGCGGCGCCACAGCGGCCCGAGCAAAGGCCTCTTCTTCGCTCTCCAGTTCCTGGTCCAGCACGCCCATGGCGCGAAAGTCTTCGAGCGTTTGCAGAGCTGTTTCTTCGTCGATCTTGGAGAGCGCAAAGCCAACGTGGACAATGGTATAGTCGCCGACCACGACCTCCGGCACGTAGTCCAGGCAAACCTTCTTGCGTATGCCGCCGAAGTCCACCCAACCCACGCGAAGACCGCCCTCGGTGAGAATCTCTTCCACTTTTCCTGGAATTGCTAGACACATAGTTCCTACGTTATACCGCCTTCGAGTCCGCGTATAGTGTGATCTAAATCACTTTCACCCGCAAGCCAAAGAGTGAACGGCTTTCCATCTAACTCGGCAATATTCATGATCTGAATTGTACCGCTGCCGCAAGTCGAGCTCCTTCCCCAGCTCTGTTCCGCAGACGATGACCAGCAAGGGCATCATCGTCGTCGCGTCTGCTATTCTTCCCCTGACTCAATACTGCGCTATCGCTTTAGAATCAGAGTTTCGAGGCTGCACGTCTTGCCCTTTTATCCCAACGCCAAAGAGATGATTCGGAGGAATCTTGAGGCACTCCAGGCCGGAGAACGGGTTCCCCGCGTCATTGTCGGCAGGCTGACGAAGGCGCAAATCGAAGCTGTGAATGCACTGCAGGCCGCCGAGGGGTTGCCGCTCAGCATAGATGAGGTTGTTTTTGTCGGCCGCCACATTCACAAGAGGCGCATTGTGGAAGATGGCTACACGATAGAGGATGTTCTCAATCAGATCGAAAGCGCCCTGGATGAAGGCTCGGAGGTTATTGCAACTCAATACATGACAGCCATAAGGAATCCAGTGGCTCGCTCGGATCGGCTTGGCAACCTCGTACATGATGAAGCTATCCTGGAATGTTCCCGGTATCGGCCCAATCCGGATATCTTCTCCGTGATGCCAAAGGGCGACAAGATCAAGCCGCAAAAACAGAATCCAGCCGGAAAAGCAAAAGGCCGCTGAAAGCGGCCCTTTGCACTGAAAATGAGCGATTCGCCCGGTTAACACGTTCGTCCGGCGCCCCAACCACTCATGCTTAGTATCGGCGCAATTCAAGAAATTAGTCAAGAAAAATCGGCATTCTGCTTCTCGGCCTCGCGCCCATGACAGCCCCTCATAAGTGGCATTCGGGAGCCTCGGCGTTTTCACCGGCTTGGAGTTTGGCCAGCCATGCATCGGCCTCTTCGGCATTCGAGTGCAGGCCAGTCGCCTGGTAATCCGTCCAGGCTGTCAGTGCGTCCTGCAAAAACAGTTCGCGCTTCTTTGTGTGCGCCATAGATTGTTCAACCATTCCGCCCTGCCCGTTCCGCTGCCAGATACGCCAGCCACTCACCCATACCCGCGCCGGTTTTGGCGGAAGTCTCGAAGATGCGAATTCCCGGGCGTATCTCGTTGATATTCTTGAGCGCCAGGTCAAGGTCGAAGTCACACGGCTCGGCGATGTCCATTTTGGTGATGACCGCGGCGTCAGCGGAGTTGAACATGGTGGGGTATTTGAGCGGCTTGTCTTCGCCCTCGGTTACAGAGAGCAGGGCCACGCGAATTTTTTCGCCCAGATCGTAGCTCGACGGGCAAACCAGGTTGCCGACATTCTCAATAAACAGGTAGTCGAGGCCGGAGAGCGCCACACCCTCCCATCCGTCCAGATGCTTGCCGATCATTTCCGCGTCCAGATGGCAGATTCCGTGGGTATTGATCTGCCGCACCGGAGCGCCGCTCGCGGCAAGCCGCCGCGCATCGTTGTCCGTTTCCAGATCGCCGACCAGCGCCGCCACGCGAGACCCGCGCGCCTTCAGCTCCCGCAGCGTCCACTCCAGAAAGGCGGTTTTGCCCGCGCCGGGGCTGGAAACCAGGTTCAGCACCAGCACGCCGGCAGCCGCGTAGCTCTGGCGCAGGCCCGCCGCCAGCTCGTCATTCTTTTTGAGAATTCCCCGCCGCAGCTCAACAATTCGGGTGGTCATGCTCTCTCCTCAACCTTATCCTCGTCAATTTCGAATGACTCAATCTCCAACTCGCGGCCCTGCCGTATCTCGCCACACAGCTCACCGCAACGCGGACAGCGAAAACTCTGCACGCCGTCCAACGTCGCATCCTCGGCGCAGCGTTCGCAATGCACCACCACCGGCAACACGTTGACCACCAGCCGCGAGCCTTCCAGCGGCGTTCCCTCCGCCGCAATGTCGTAGCAGAACGTGAGCGAGTCGGGAACCACCGACGCCAGCGCTCCCACGCGCAACCGCACCTCAAGCACCCGCGCGCCCCTGGACGGCTCAGGCAAACCCGCCAGAGTCTCGGTCACAGTCTCCACTATGCTAGTCACTATGGATAGTTCATGCATTCAAGTTAAATTTTACGCGCCTGCCTCTAATCGGCGTTTCGGCGTCGCTTGCGGCATCATACGCGTCCCACAGCGTCTCGATCACCGTCTCCACTAATGCTAGTCACTATGGATAGTTTGCTAGTCACTATCGATAGTGACTAGCATTCAAGTTAAATTTTACGCGCCTGCCTCGCACTGGTGTTGCCGCGTCGCTTGCGCCATCTTGCGTGTGCCACAGCCGCGCCGCTCCGGTAGACTGGGAGGGCGATGAAGATGAACGACAGAATTCAAAGCGCGGTGCTATTCGCCGGGCTAGCTGCCGGGCTGTTTCTGGCCGGTTGCGGAACACAGGCCGCGCCGCAGCCGCCCTCGCTCAACCTTCCGGACCGTGTGACCGATCTGGCCGCCAACCGCTCGGGCAGCCAGGTTTCGCTCACCTGGACCATGCCCAAGAAGAACACTGACAAGCTACTGTTGAAGGGCATTGTGACGGTGCGCGTCTGCCGCAAAGAGGGCGCAGGAGCCTGCGTTGAGGCTGGAACCGAACTGTCGTTCCCGCCCGGCGCTGATGCCGCGTTTACCGATACCCTGCCTGCCGCACTCGCTGCCGGGACGCCGCGCCCGCTGAGCTACTTTGTCGAGTTGAGAAACCGCAACGGCCGCTCGGCCGGCCTGTCGAGTGCCGCCGATGTGCTGGCCGGCGAAGCGCCTGCGCCGGTAACCCGTCTGACCGCCGAGGTGCGCAAGCAGGGAGTGGTTCTGCGCTGGGCGCCGGTCTCAGAACAGGAGTCATCCGCAGTTCGGCTGCACCGCAAGCTGCTGACCCCACCGGCTGCCAAGCCCCATGAGGGATTACTTGCGCCCCAGCCTGAGCCCGCGGAGCAGAGCCTGCTGGTAGATTCCTGCGCGCCGGAAGGCCGCCCGGGCGATTGCCGCGCTTTGGACAAACAGATTCGCTCCGGCCAGAGTTACGAGTACCGCGCCCAGCGGGTGGCGCGTGTAATAGTGGACGGCAAAACGCTGGAGCTGGCCGGCGAGCTTTCCGCCCCGGTGCGCGTCGAGGCGGCGGACATTTTTCCGCCCGCCGTGCCCACCAATCTTGCCGCCGTGGCCACTGCGATTGAAAGCGGCGCCCAAAACGCGTCCCCATTCGCAATCGACGTAAGCTGGCAGCCTGTCGCCGAAGCTGACCTGGTTGGCTACGCCGTTTACCGCCGTGAAGGCGATGGAGCCTGGAAGCGCATCTCGCTCGCCGAGCCGCTGGTTCCACCAGCTTTTCGCGACATGCAGGTTCTTGTCGGCCGCACTTACCGTTACGCCGTCAGCGCCATAGGCCAAAACGGGCACGAAAGCGCTCGCTCCGAAGAAGCAGAGGAGTCCGTGCCCAACCCGTAACGGCATTGGCCGCGCGTAGAGGATATCCCATGAAATATTGCCGCTTTCTTTTCGAAAATCAAACGCACTACGGCGCTGTGGAAGATCGCGCAGGTGAGCTATGGATTGTGGACCTCATCAGCGCGCCCGAAGAAGACCTTGCGTTCCGGCTGGAACATGGCCGAGCGACCTCATGGAGTTTCGATTTTGAGCCCATGCCGCTCAACGCAGCCGAACTGCTCGCGCCCGTTACGCGCTCGAAGATTGTCTGCGTGGGCCGCAACTATCGCGACCACGTGAAAGAGCTGGGCAACGAACTGCCTGCCGAGCCGTTGCTGTTTCTCAAGGCGCCCTCATCACTGCTCTCGCCGGGAGGGGTGGTGCGCATGCCCGCTGTCTCGGCTCGTGTGGATTTTGAAGGCGAACTGGCGCTGGTCATCGGCCGCCGCGTTCGCAATCTGAAAGAAGAAGACTGGCGCTCGGCCGTGCGCGGCTATACCGTTGCCAATGACGTGACCGCACGCGACCTGCAAAACAAGGACGGCCAATGGAGCCGCGCCAAGGGCTTCGATACCTTCTGCCCGGTCGGTCCGCTGGTGAGCGACGAACTGGCCATCGAGGCCGGATTGACGCTCGAAACACGCGTCAATGGCGAGCTGCGCCAGCACGGCTCAACGCTCGACTTCATCTTTCCGATTCCAAAATTGTTGAGTTATATCACCGCCGCGATGACTCTGGAAGCCGGCGACCTGGTGCTGACGGGAACTCCTGCCGGAGTGGGTCCACTCAAGGCCGGTGATCGCGTCGAGATAACCATCCCCGGTCTTGGCACACTTACCAACACCTTCCAGCCGGACGAGAGCTAAGTCTGAATGTTGCATCCTTGTCAGTTCATCATCCGGTCTGCCCGTAAACTATCCTTACTTAGCAGGCCAACAGTTTCCCGTCGTCAGAGGCTGCGTCCTGAATGAGTAAACCGGCGATTTTGCATCATTCCAGAATCGATCCTGGCGAGATGGGCGTTTTTGGGGAGCAATCCGGCCTCTCCCGG
>Ga0224559_1000760_pt1 | contig 19561 bp, 15 predicted proteins | sample 714S33034metaG_FD_180676 | JGI IMG/M metagenome (GOLD analysis project Ga0224559, IMG submission 180676) | Peat soil microbial communities from Stordalen Mire, Sweden - 717 S3 30-34 | ecosystem: Environmental > Terrestrial > Soil > Wetlands > Peat | place: Sweden: Norrbotten County, Stordalen... | reverse complement strand
GCATCGCTGAAGTGAAGGCGCAACTTTTTGTTGGCGGCGCCTACTCCGCCAGCATTCGCTCCGGCATCAGGCGCGGATGGCGAAGGCGCGGAACAGCCGCGACCAGCCGCTGGGTATATTCCTCCTGAGGTCGGTGGAAGACGTCGTCAACGTGGCCGCTTTCGACGACAAGCCCCTGACTCATCACCAGCACCCTGTCGCTGAAATGATGGATCACGCCGAGGTCGTGAGAGATGAAGATGTAGCTTACCCCCAGCTGCTCCTTGAGATCGCCGAGGAGATCAAGAACCTGCGCCTGGATCGACACGTCAAGTGCCGACACCGGCTCGTCGCAAATGATGACAGACGGCCTTGACGCAATGGCTCGGGCGATCGCAATTCTCTGTCTCTGTCCGCCTGAAAGCTCCAAAGGGCGCCGCCGCCGGGACCCGATCGGCAGCGCGACGAGGTCGAGCAGCTCGTCCACTCGCTCAGCGCGCCGGGCAGCGGACTGATGGGCGCCATCAAGGCTATCGTCGATAATCCGGTCCACGGTCCAGCGTGGATCGAATGAGCTGAGCGGGTCCTGATAGATTACCGATATCCGACGACGCCGAGGCTGGCGCTCGCGTTCGGAAACCCCGGTCCACGGCAGACCGTGCAACAAGACTGAGCCGTCGTCCGGACGTTCGAGCGCGAGGACCAATCTGGCCAAAGTCGATTTGCCGGAACCGGACTCGCCGACGACGCCAAGCGTCTCGCCGCCGTGAAGGTCGAACGACACGCCGCCCACAGCGGTGCGGACGACCCCATCCGGACCTCGAAACCGCTTCACCAGGCCCTCCGCACGCAGCAACGGGCCGTCTTTCGCCGGGGTTGGCGCGACGCGAGAGTCGTCGTCTCGCGAAGAGGGGTACAGCGATGGGGCGTAAAGCGCAGGCGCGGAAGCCGGAGCCAATCTCGTTCCGCGCGAGAGCGCCGACGGGACGGCGTCGAGCAGTCGCCGCGTGTATTCATGTTGAGGATTGCGGAAAATCTGCTCCGCCGGGCCGCGCTCGACGACTTCTCCGTGCCGCATGACGAGCACCTCGTCGGCCATGCGCGATACGACCGCCAAGTCATGGCTAATGAGGATGAGCGCCTTGCCTCTCTGTCTGGTTTCTTCCAGCAATTCAAGAATCTGCGCCTGCACCGTCGCGTCAAGCGCCGTCGTCGGTTCATCGGCGATCAGGATCTGCGGGTCCAAAGCGAGCGCCGCCGCAATCAACGCCCGCTGCCGCTGTCCGCCGGAGAGTTCGTGGGGAAGCTGCCGGGCCTTGAGGGCGGGTTCGGGAATGCCGACGAGCTTCAACAAGTCGATGACGCGTTCGGCCAATTCCGCTCGCGTTCCAGCTTCGCCGTGAAGAACCAAAGCCTCGCCGACTTCCTTGCCGACAGGGCGGAGCTGATCGAGCGAGACCAGTGCGTCTTGCAACACGAACCCGATCTCTTTGCCGCGCACGCGCCGCCATTCGCGCTCGCTCAGTTTAGTGAGATCGCGCCCACCATATTCCAGCGCGCCGGCGCGAACATGGGCATTGGCGCCGGCGAGGCCCACGAGGGAGCGCGCCGTGACGCTTTTGCCGGAGCCGGACTCGCCGACGATAGCGACGCAGCGTCCGGCGGCCAGCGAAAATGACACGCCGTGGACAACGGCGCCCTCCGACGCATCGCGCCCGAATGATACGCGAAGCGAGTCGACGCGCAGCAAGGGATTGCCCGCCGACTCGCGGACATCTTCATCCGGACGGCTCACGCATCGACCCTTCCTTCGAGACGGTCCTGAAGGTGATGGCCAACAACCGTGACCGACAGCGCGAAGGCCACGATCGCAACGCCGGGCATGACCTCCAGCCACCAGGCGCGCGTGATGTAGTCGCGTCCGGCATCCAACAATGCGCCCCACTCCGATGACGGCGGGGCGGCTCCAAGGCCCAGGAACGCCAGCCCGGACGCCCAAACGACGGCCTGGCCAACCCCCAAAGTCATCATCACCACAAGGGGATGCAGGGCGTTGGGGAGGATATGTCGCCGGACGATTTTCGGAAACGGATGCCCGAGCGCGACGGCCGCCTCGACATAACCCGCCCCCCGCGCCGACAGGACCTGGCCGCGTATCATGCGAGCGTAACCTGGAGCCGTCCCAAGCCCCACCGCAATGATCTGCGTCGTCACCGACGGACCAAACACGGTGACGAAGAGCAGCGCGAGGAACAGCATCGGAAAGGCGAACAGCACGTCGAGAAATCTGCTGACGGCGCCGTCGACAAGCCGGCCGCCCAGTCCGGCGGCGACGCCAAGGAAAAGGGCGACTATCATGCTTAACGCGGTCGCGCCGAGTCCAATGGATAGCGATTGGCCGGCCCCGCTGACGATCCGCGAATAGGTGTCCCGGCCGGCTTGATCGGTGCCGAAAAAATGAGAAAGCGAGGGCGGCTGCAAGGTCGCTCTCAAATCCATCTTGAACGCGCTATGGCTTTGCAAAAGATGAGGCGTGATCGCAGACACAAGAAAAAATGCAATGACAGTCGCAGCCAGATAGACCCGCAGGGGGATGCGCGCGGAAATCGCGATAGTTTCCCTTATCCGCGGCGAAACGCGCCGGGGCAATGTAACGGCTGAGCTGCTCATGCCAATTTTATCCTTGGATCAATGATCAGATATGCGCGATCCACCAGAATATTCGCAATCACATAGATCCCGGCAGAAATGACAGTGATGCCGGTGACGAGCGGAACGTCGCGCGCCGAGGTCGCCGTGACCAGTATGCCGCCAATGCCTTGGCGCGCGAACACCGTTTCGACCAACACGGCGCCTGAGAATAGACTTCCAACGGCCCACCCCGAAAGCGTCACCCCCGGGAGCACCGCATGACGCAGCACATGGCGCAATCTTACGCCGAAATCGCCCATGCCCCTGGCCCGCGACGATGTCACAAACGGTTGTTCAAGAACGCGCACGAATTCCTGCTGGATCACCAGCCCAATAAAGCCTGCCAGCGGGATTGCCAACGCCAGCGTCGGAAGAACCAAGCCAATGAGGCTGTTCTTGCCTTCAACCGGGAAAATCCGGAGATACACCGCAAAGGTCACCAGAAGAATCGTACCGATCCAATATGGAGGCATGGTGGCCATGACAATCTGCAATCCGCTCACGAACCGCGACCACGGATTCGCTCGCCCCGCCAGAACAACGGTCATGAAGATGGCGATGAACCACGCGGTCAACAAAGCCGAAAACGCAAGTACGATTGTCGGGAGGATTTGCGCGCCGACGATTTCAATGACCGGGCGGTGAAGCTGATACGACACGCCGAAATCACCATGCAACAAACGCCAGAGATAGTTCAGATATTGCACCGCAATCGGATCGGTGAAGCCATATTCGGCGTTGACGGCGTCAATTTCCGCCTGGGATGGATTCGTGATATTTCCGGCGGCCATGTTGATGATGAGCAACGCCCTGTCGCCGGGCATCAATGCTTGCACAATAAAAGTAAAAGTCGTCACGGCCCAGAGAACAGCCGCGCCGCCAATGGCGCGACGAAAAAACCACGCGACGTGCCGGTTCCCGGAAGCAATCGGCAATTCCCGGATCCTTGCTGCCAAGATCTTGCTCATTTCGCAAAATAAGCGTCGTGAAACACTGGCGCCCCAACGGCGCTGGAAAGCCAGACATCCTTCAGTTTCGGGTTCACGGCGAGGGTCACTGTGAGAGGAACAAATCCGACGACCGCCGCGCTGTCGACGACGATCCGCTGCGCATCCTGATACAACTTGATGCGTCTGGTCTCATCGAATGTCTGATCGGCCTCCTCGATCAATGACCATAGCGTTGCATCCTGGAGGCGCGACGCGTTCATCGCGTTCACGACATTGCCGCTATCCGGCCTCCAGACAATCTGGAACACCTCCGCTGAAGTCGCCGTCCAGTATGACGGCTGAATTTCATAGTCATGCGGGCCCCTGTTCTTTCCAGCCCAGAACTCGGCCTGGGTTGTTGGCGCCAGCAAGACGTTGAAGCCGGCTTCCCGGGCCTGCTCCTGAATGATCTGCAGCGCCTGAATTCCATCGGCCGTCACCAAAAATCCCGCCCCGTACACGATGCGAACGGTTAGCTTCTGGCCATTCTTGAACCGAATTCCATCCGCGTCGCGCGCCGTCCAGCCAGCTTCGTCAAGCAATCGATTGGCCCGGTCCGGATCATAAGGATAGGCGTCGGCCAGTGCGCTCAAATATTCCGGTGAACTTTGACTCAGCGCGCCGTTTCCCTCGTATGGCACGGCGCCGAGATAAGACACTTCGACAGCCTTCCGCCGGTCCGCCGCGTAAGCAAACGCCTTGCGGATCCGTACATCGTCGAAGGGCGGAAACGCCGTATTCAGCTGCAATCGAAGCGGCGTGCCGCCAGTGATGTGCCGAATGACCTGAAATCGCTTGTTCGCATCCGCCCAGTCGACCGCCGGGACATCGTAAATGACGTCGGACTCTCCGGTTACCAGCGAGCCGTAGCGCACGGGCGGCTCTCGCAAGAATTTCCAAACAAGTCCGTCGACATAGGCGGGGCCCTGGTGTTTGGCGTTCGCCGGCGCCGAATTATAATTAGGATTGCGTTCGAGGACGACGTCCTGCCCGTGGTTCCATTTTACGATGATAAATGGCCCGGAGCCCACTGGTTGCTCGCAGTTGGCCTGGCGACCGCGAGCCAACGCCGTAGGCGATTGAATGCCAAATGTGGATTGGGAAAGCACATCGAGAAAGGGCTCGTATGGCTTCTTTAGATCGATGCGGACAGTCAAAGTTCCGGCCGCCTGCGCGGATTGGAAGCTTCGCTTGAAATATTCCGTGGCGGCGTTGTTCAGTTTTTCGGGATCGTCGCTCAGCCAAAGATTGAAGTTGTCGACGACAGCTTGCGCATCGAGCGGCGTGCCGTCGGTGAAACTGACGCCCGGCTTGATCTGGAAAACATAGGTCTTCCTGTCATCCGATATTGTCCAACTGGTCGCAAGCCATGGTGCGAATCGGCCATCATCGGTTCGGGAGACGAGATTATCGCTGAATTGACGCTGAAGGTACCATTGCTGGATCCAGGGCCCGGCGAGGCACGGCGGCTCCTGCTCGTGGCCATATTGTATCGTCCCGCCGCTTGCGGGCTCAGCGTCCGCCGCAAGGACGGAATGAGAGAGGGTCATCGATAGAGCGCCGGCGAACAGGATTCTACGCGCGCCGCCCGGGGAAAGATTGAACCTCCCCCGTCCGCAGCCGCCATCAAATGAAACGCTCATGACGCTGCTCTTCTCCGGGCGAAGATCCATGACTCGTCGCCATGCTCATCCAGCCGCAATCGCTCCGCCGGCGCCGACAGGGTCGCCGGATCCCGATAGCGAGCGCCGAAATGTCGGTCGGGAAGCCGGGCCTGCCCCGCGCCGAAGAACCGTTCGCGGAGCGTTTCCCCGTCGGCATATGCGGTGCGGAAGCGGCCTCGCCGCCGAAGTTCGGGCACAACGAGCTCAATGAAATCACGGGCGGTGTCGAACGACAAATATTGAAGAAGATTGATCCCGTCGATTCCATCTTCGTCGAGCCAACGTTCGATCTCATCGGCGACGATATCCGGGGTCCCCGCGACGGCGAATGTTGCGGTCGGGAAATTGATTATGTTGGCGATCACCTCCCCAACTGTCTGTGCCGGTTGAATGAAAGGCGGGATCGCGTCCCAGCCGGGATCTTTTCTGGCTATGATATTTCCCACCAGTTCGCTGGCCGGATATCGCGTCAGGTCTATTCCGATCATCATATGCGCCAAAAACCCGTCGACGCTCCGAAAGCTGCGATAGGTTTCGACTTTCGTCGCGACCTCTACATCCGTGCGGCCCGTGATAATGCTGGCCATTGCAACCACTTTGATGTCGCTCGGGTGTCGTCCATTCGCGACCGCCGCCGCCCGAAATGACGCAACGTTGGCGCGCACCGCCGCCCGCGACGGCGCCGCCGTGAACACCGCTTCCGAATGCCGACCGGCGAACGCTATACCCGCAGGCGATCCGGTCGCCTGAATCAGCAGCGGCGTACGTTGGCGGGACGGCGCGCATAAATGTGGACCTGCGACCCTGAAGTTCTCGCCGACATGGTTGATCTGCCGAATTTTGGCCGGGTCAGCGTAAATCCGGTTTTCGCGATCAAGGACGACCGCGTCATCGTCCCAGGATCCTTCCCAGAGCTTGTAGAGGACGTCGAGATATTCGTCCGCGATCTCGTAACGATGATCGTGGGAAATCTCTCCCTCGAGGCCAAAGTTGCGAGCCGCGTTCGGCAGATAGGATGTAACGATATTCCACCCGACGCGTCCCTTGGTGAGATGATCGAGAGTGCTCATCCGACGCGCGAACGAAAATGGCGGCTCGTAGGTGGTCGAGAAAGTCGCCCCGAATCCGAGATTGCGGGTGACAGCCGCCATTGCGGGGATCAGCAGAAGCGGGTCGTTGTTGGGAATCTGCAGCCCTTCCCTGATCGACGTGTCCGCGCTGTCCCGGAAACGGTCATAAACGCCGATCACATCCGCCAGGAAGACCGCGTCGAACGTCCCGTATTCAAGCAACTGAGCGAGTTCGGTCCAGAACTCGATATCGTTGAAGCGATGCCGATTATTGTCGGGATGAGCCCACATTCCGTGGGTGATGTGGCTGACGCAGTTCATTTCGAACAGGTTAACGTGCAGTTGTTTTGGCATGAGCTTCTTTCGTCCTCTGGCGATATCGGTCTTGCGTCACGCGCGCGGGCTGACGCCCTTGAGGCGATAGGCGCCGATCACCGCCTCCCGTAAAATAGCTGGGTTGTGAGAGGCGAGCGTTCGGGCGTTCCGCCAGTGGCGGTCAAAGCGGTATCTCTCGCCGACAGCCGAAGCGCCGCCCACCTCAAACAGAAGGCTGGTCGCCTGAAGCGCGAGCTCGATCACGATTTGCTGCCCCTGAAACGCAGCAAGATCCGCCTCGACAAAAGCGATGTCGTCATTGGCGGCGCCGCCGGCCTGCTGGCGTTCAAAAGCGACTTGCAGCTTCGCCGAGACGCTATCCACGATGGCGTCGACAGCGAACGACAAGCTGGACAAGCGCCCGATGACGCGTTGGACAAGCGGATCGTCCTGCGGCTTTGAAACCCCCGGTACAAGGAATGTGCGCGTCCTGCCTCTGGCGTAGTCAACTGCATCGCGCAGCACTGCGCGTACGATGCCTGCCAGGGTCGCCAGATGAACTTGCTGATAGAAGGCAGGATGGAGATAGGAAAATCCGGCCCTGAGGGCCTCCGGCGGAAAGCGATGGAGGATCTGATCCTCCTCTACTCGGACATTTTCGAAGCGGGTCGTCCCGCTTCCTGTCAATCTTTGCCCGAAACCGTCCCAGTCATCGACCAACGTGACGCCTTCGCCGCGCGCCGGCACCACCAGATCGACATAGTCGTCGCCTTCTTTTACGATGACATTTATCCAGTCGGCGAAAAGCGCGCCGGTGGAATAGTATTTCTCGCCATCGACATACCAATGTCCGTCCCGTTGCGCGATCTGAATCGTGAGATCGCCGACGCCTGACTGTTCCGACATGGCGGCGCCGACGAATGAACCATTGACGATCCGAGCGAACCAGACTTGCCGCAGCGCGATGTCCTGTTCATTGAGGAGGCTTTCCACGAAGCCAAAATGCACGCGAAAAATTTGCGCTATGTTGGAATCCGCTTCGGCAAGTTCAACGATCAAGCGAAACAGCTGGTTGATCGAGACCCCCGAACCTCCATATTGCCGTGGAATGCGCAACGCGCCGAATCCGGATTTCAGGAGCGCTTGCACCGCCGCATGGGGAAGTTCGCGGCGTCGATCCCGTTCCGCGGCGCCTTTGGCGATCGCCGCGAACTGCGGTCGATACGCCGCCGCTAGCGCCTCAAAGTCCGATGGCAGATATACTTCTTCCTTTAGAACTGCGTTGAGCGCGCCTGACATTGGTGATCCTCTCAAAAGCCATTGCGGCGGCCCGACGCTTCGGGCGTTTGCTGAATCTCGTTGACGGGCCGCCGGCCACAGATCGCTGACGATTTACTGTTGCGAATGCGCAGGGCGCATCATTGCGCCGCCTGCTGCGCGAACGCGCCGCGATAGGCGGCCGCCGGATGCCGGTCGCTAAGACGGTCGGCGCCGAATATTTTCTTGCGGAGCGTGCCGGGCTCGTAGGCTTCGCGCGCAAGGCCGCGCCGGCGCAGCACAGGCAGAACCTCATCGATGAAGATATCGTAGGAACCGGGAATCGTGGCGTTCACTACATTCACTCCATCGACTCCGGCGTCGCGCCAGAGCGCGAGTTGGTCCGCGATGCTCTCAGGGGTGCCGACGACGCGGGAGGCCCGAGCCAAAACGCGACCGAAATCCTCCACCGTCGGCGCGCGCCCTGGCGTGCCCTCCTGAACCCACGTAAGGATGCTGCGGACACCCTGGGTCTCGATGTCGTGAAGCGGCGTGTCGAGGCTATAACGACCAAAATCGACGCCAAGTCCGCCACCCATATGCGAGATCATGCCGTCGAGATCGATTTTCTCTTCGAGGTCCGCCTCGTTGCGGCGCGCCTCCTCCTCGGTGCTGCCCACCACAAAGGAGAGCCCCTGGAAAAACTTCAGGTCATTCGGGTGGCGACCGTGCTTGACGACAAGCTCGCGCGTCTCCGCGGTCAGTTTGCGGGCGGCCTCGGGGTTGGGCGAGATGATGAATTGCGCCTCGGCGTTGCGGGCTGCGAAGTCGCGGCCAGCTGGCGATGAGCCCGCCTGGAAGAGCAAGGGCGTGCGCTGCGGCGACGGCGCGACAAGATGCGGCCCTTCAACTCGATAGCGCTCGCCAATATGGTGGATCTTGTGGATCCGGCTGGGATCCGCGTGGATGCCTCGCACGCGGTCTTGAAGGAGCGCCCCTTCATCCCAGGAGCCTTCCCAGAGCTTATAAAGCACGTCGAGATACTCATCCGCCCAGCGATAGCGCTCGTCATGCTCGGTCAACCCGTCAAGGCCAAAATTGCGGGCGCCGTTCTCGAGCGCGTTTGTGACAATGTTCCAGGCGATGCGGCCCTTCGAAGCATGGTCCAGCGTCGAAACGCGCCGCGCGAAATTGAACGGCGGTTCCTGTATCGGAGCGGCCGTGAAAGCGAGGCCAAGATGCTCGGTGTTGACGGCGAGGGCCGACAACAACACAAGCGGATCATTGCTCGGAATCTGGAGACCGCCACGAACATGGTTCTCCCAACCGCCGCGATAGTCGCCATAAAGGCCGATCACATCCGCGAAGAAAATCGTATCGAAACCGCCCTGCTCGAGGCGCTTGGCGAGCGAAACCCAGAGATCAATGTCGTTGAAGCGAATTTGTTCGCCCTGCTCATCACGCCAAAGTCCGTGGGTGATGTGCGACGACGTGTTCATGACAAACGCGCTAAAAAGTAGATGTTGTGACATCGCGCTAGATCCTGCGGTTTGATGTGTCGGTAGCGAAGGGATCGCGCTGATCGAATTAGGAGCACCCCGTCGGAGTGACGCGCGTTCTGCACTATCAGCCTTCCGGGATGCGCTTCCGCTCCGATCAGCTCGGTCAGTTGCGGCTCAAGGCCCGGGCGCGGGCGCGGCTGCTGGCGCCGTCGGCTGGGAACTCGCGCTGCCCGGCGATTCGGAGACGAGGGCGACCTTGGTGTAGCCGGCCGAATTGATGAGACCCATCACCTCGATCACCTTGCCATAGGCGACGGTCTTGTCGCCGCGCACATGGATGCGCCGCTCCTTGCTGTCGGCGTTTTCGCCAAGCACGGCGATCAATTCGTCCGAGGCGACTTCGCGCTGATCGACGAAATATTTGCCGGTGGAATCGATGCTCACGGCGATCGGCTGCTTTTGATCGACCAGCGGCTTCGTCTGCGCTTTCGGCAGATCCACCGGTACGCCAGTGGCCATCAGCGGCGCCGCCACCATGAAGACGATGAGGAGCACCAGCATCACGTCGACCAGCGGCGTGACGTTCATGTCGCTCATCGGCGGCGTGTCGAACTCGCTGTCATGCTTACGCAGCGCGAAGGCCATTGCGGTCTCCCTTCCTGGAAAGCTGGCGCGACAACTCGATCTCGAAGACGCCGATAAAGGCGTTGAGGCGCTTGCCGTACCGGCCGATGTCCGAACCGATGCGATTGTAGAACACCACCGCGGGAATCGCCGCGACGAGGCCAAGCGCCGTCGCGAACAGCGCCTCGGCGATGCCGGGCGCGACAACCGCGAGGCTGGTGTTGTTGGATGCGGCGATGCCCTGGAACGAGCTCATGATGCCCCAGACCGTTCCGAACAGGCCGACGAAGGGGGCGACCGCGCCGATCGTCGCAAGTCCCGGCAGGCGGCTCTGAAGGTGATCGAGCGCGTCGGCGCTGGCGAGCTGGCCGACCCGGTGAACGCGTTCCTGCAGGCTGTCGCGCTGCGCTTCGGAATGCGTCAGTTCAGCCGAGCGGTTGTGCTCTTCGACCATGGCCTTGTAGACCGAAACGAAAGGATCGGTCGGAGAAGCCTTCTCGAAGCTTTCGGCGACGGTAGCAACCGGAAAGCCCGATTGAATGCTGCTGACCAGTTTGCTCGCCCGTTTCTGCAGAATCTGCAAGCGGACAAGCTTCTCCAGAATCACCGCCCAACCCCAGGCCGACGCCAGGATCAGTAGGATCATCACCGCCTTTACGACGGTGTCGGCTTGCAGGAACAGCTCGACCGGGGACAAGCCGTGCTGCGCCGCCGCCGCCGCGGCGTCAATGGGATCGGCCATGTTGAAAATCTCCTTGTTTGCGGAAACGTGGTTTACGAAAGCGTGGGTGGGGTGTGGAGCGGATGTAGATTGAGCGCCTCACTGGTACCGGATGCCGCCCGATACGGCGACGGGGCGCGATCCGCCGAAGGAGGGAAACGGACCGGCGACCGCGCGCCGCGCCGCGGCGTCGAGTTCGGGATGGCCAGAGGACGATATGCTCGCCGAGATGACCGATCCCGAGGGCGAGATGACGATGCGATAGCCGACGCGGCCAGGTCCCTTCACGGGATGGCTTTGCGCGGCGCGGGCGACGCGGCTCTCGACCTGATTGAAATAGCCGGACGGCACGGCGTTCGGCGGCGGCGCAGCCGGCGTTGGCGCCGCGGCGCGGGGCGTGGCGGCCCGCGGCGTCGCGACGGGCTTGTGTTCGACGACTTTGGGCTTGACCTGCGGCGGCTTTAGCTTCGGCTTTGGGATCGGCTTCGGCTCGACAGGCGCGACCGCGGGCTCCTCGGCGACCGGCGGCGGCGGCTCCTCGACCGGCGGCGGCGGTTCCTCCGCGACGGGCGGCGGCGGCTCTGCGACAGGTGGCGGCTCCTCCTCCGCAGGCGGCGCGGGCGGCGGCAACATCACCAGTTCCAGCGCATCCTCCGCCGGCGCTGGAGCCGGGGTCATTCTATTCAACGCCACCGCTCCAAGCAGCGCCGCGTAAAGCGCGATGCCAAGAGCCTGCGGCCAATAAGCGGTCTTCGCGCGCAAAGGCGCAAGAATCGATTGCGCGCCACCCGCCGACAACAACGGCAGCGCCTCGACTTCGTCGAGCGTTACGGCGGATTGCGCCAGTGCTGATTTCATTGTGGGATGCCTCTCGGTGCCCAATCGCTAAGTCCGGGCTATATGAACTTAGTCTATATATTTTGTATAATATTTGGTCAACCGCTAATTTGCGCGCAGAGCTGCGCTGGCGGGATCAATCCCGGCGCCAGGGAGAGCATGCAAAACCGTGGGGACCGTCACGCTGCGACCAGCGCGGAACGTTTGTCGTCGTCTGTCTGGAACGCGGGATATAACCGCCTGAACGATCCGGAAAGCGGCAAAAGCTCTTGGGTGACTGGGAGGAGGAAACCTTAACCAGGACCGTTCATGAAAATCGCCGACTTGTGGAAGGCGGCGATGGAACGGACGGCGACGATCGAGGGACCCGACGAATTTGGCGACGTCCAGAGGGCTCAAGTGCGGATCGAGAAAGGATTTGAAGGGCTTGCGTCTGGCGAAATTGGTCTCTCGATCGACGCCGGCAAGACGATCATGTCCGCGCTTCAGGCATTCGTCACGAAGCAAGAGCTCGCGGCCTATGCTCTGGCTCGGTGAGTCCGCGTGTCCTGCGAAAGGTTGCGGCCGGTCAAGGACGACACGACGCGGAAAATTCGCACGGTGTTTGGAACCGTTGCTGTGAAAAACCCGCGCTGGATGGTTTGCCGGCGTTGCTTTCCCACTTTTCCATGGCCTTCACGGTTCTCGGTGAAATTTGCCTGGACCGGGCCACGCCCGAACTCATGGAGCGACTTTGAAATCGTCGTCGCGCGCCGCGGTCGCGGCGGACGAGGGATGCCGCCCAGTCATTATTTCGCGACGAAGCAACACCTCGCTGCGTGAAATGCGGGCGAGGACGCTTCAAGCTCTTCAATTCGAGGGATATTCCGGGCATGGAGAGGTCACGATTCTCTCTGATGGCGCCGGAATCATGAAGCGCTTGCCAGGGGCGCCGCCAAAACCAACGACGTATATTATCGACCGGTTCCACCTGGCGATGAAGATCCGGCCCATGCAGCAAATCGCCGACCATATGTTCGGCTCTCCGCCGATCCTTTGCCGGATCCTCGCGGCCATCGACGAGGAAATTGCGGCGTTGAAATGGAAGCTCTGGCATGAGCGGATCGAACGCGCGGTCTGCGCTCTCGAATTAATTATCGCAGATATCGACACGCTGGGACACGAGGGAGACTTATCCGCCGCGCGGCTCAACAGCCCTGGTCAGCAACTTCTGACTACATCCGCTCCAATCGGATCGTGCTTGTCGATTATGGCGCGAGAGATCGCGCGGGGCGCCGCATTTCGACCAGCCTGGCTGAATCCGCGGTCAATTCCCTGGTTGCGGAAAGGATGGTCAAAAGCCAGCAAATGCGCTGGTCGCCCTCGGGCGCTCATCTCATGCCGCAGGTTCGAGCGGCTATGGCGAACGGCAATCGATGACAACGGCTCCGGCAAAAGCCCGACCTGCCTACGCTGCCTCTCCACCCGATCTTCCAACCAACCCCGCCTTTGCTCAGGGCCGCTTGAACCCCAGGGTTTTTACCAATCTCAACCGCGACTTCGTCGACGCGCTACTAAGCGTTGCGCGGGGCGCCGACGGGACGCGATGCCAGCGCGTCGCCAATCTTGTCGTGCGCCGCGCCGCCGACGCCGACCTTCGGGTCGGGTGTTTTTCCGTTGCATTGGGCGTCGGCGACCGGCACATAGGCTGCCAACTGCCTGACGGTCTTATGACGCGTTCTAGAGATCGCAATTTTCGCTCGGGCGGAAAATGCGGTGGATATTGAGAGAGACTATATGGCCGAAAAGGTGCGCAAACTTAGTTTCGAAGGGTTTCTTCTCGACCCGGCGAACGCTCTTTTGTCGCGCGGCCGGGATCGCATAGCCCTGCCGCCCAAACCTTTCGGCGTCCTCTGCCATCTCATCGAGCGCGCCGGGGCTCTGGTGACAAAAGACGAACTGCTTGACGCAGTCTGGCGCGATCTGCATGTAACTGAATCAAGCTTGAGCGTGTCCATTAACGCCGTGCGATTAGCGCTCGGCGATGATCCCAAGTCGCCGCGTTTTATCGAGACGGTGACGCGACGAGGCTACCGTTTCATTGCGCCAGTAACGGTCGCCGCCGAAGCAGAGTCGGATCGGCGGCGGAGCGCGATCGCCTCATTGCCAGCGAATTGCGCCGTGCAGCGCCCGCGCCAGTGGGCCGGACGCGAGAATGCGCTGCGCTCCATGCATCACTGGTTTGAGCTTGCCGTCGATGGCCGGCGTCAGATCGCGTTCCTCACCGGCGAGAGCGGCATCGGAAAAACCACATTGACCGAGATGCTGGTCGAGCAAATAGCTGGCCGTCGGGTCGGCATAATGACCGGCCGCTGCGTGCAGCATTTCGGCACCGACGAGGCATTTCTACCACTGAACGAGGCTTTGGCCGAGGCATGCGTTAGCCGTGATAGCGCTTTATTGCTGAGGATGCTTCGCGACCATGCCCCGGCCTGGCTGACCCAGCTGCCGGCCGCGATCGACGCGCGAGATAGCGCCGCGCTGCGGAGCGAGGTTTTCGGAACGTCGCGCGAACGGATGCTACGCGAGTTCTGTGAACTTCTCGAGGCCCTGGGCAGGGAGCGCCCCTGGATCCTAATCCTCGAAGATCTGCACTGGAGCGACTACGCAACGCTCGATTTATTGTCTCGGTTCGCGCTACGCGATCAGCCGACCTCGGTGCTGATTATTGCGACTTATCGGCCGGACGACGTCATGGCGGCGGGCCATCCGCTGCGCGCCGTGCATCAGGAGCTGCAAATCCATGGGCGCTGCGTGGAAATCGCCCTGGACAAGCTCACCGTGACCGAGGTCGAGCAATATCTAAACCTGCGTTTCAAGGCCCCCAAACTGGCGCGCACGCTGGCCCCGGTCGTCACGCGGCGGACGGGAGGCCTCCCACTCTTCGTCGTCTCGCTTGCCGACTTTTTCGTCGACCGGGCTGAAATCATCCCGCTCAATGGCGGCTGGAGTCTGGCGCCCGGAAAGACGGTGTCCCAGGAAGGAATACCACGCGACCTTCACGAAATGATCGTTCGCCAGATTGATCGGCTGCTCCCTGAGGAGCAGCGCCTGCTGGTGGCGGCCAGCGCGATTGGCGCTGAGTTCTGCGCTGCCGCCGTCGCGGGCGGGATGAACCGCGACGTCGCCGAAGTCGAGCAGGCGTGCGCGGATCTGGCGCGCAAAGGGCAAGTCTTGAATGCTGACGGTATTGAAGAGTGGCCGGATGGGACGGTGTCCGGGCGCTACGCGTTTCTCCACGCATTTTATCAGGAAGTCCTGTATGAGCGCCTGCCGCCCGGACGACGCGCCAATTTGCACCGGCGAATAGGCAACACGCTTGAGGCCAGATATGACACGCGGACCGCGGAGATCGCGGCTGTGCTTGCTCTGCATTTTGAGGAGGGCCGCGATGTTGAAAAGGCGATACGCTATCTAGCTGCGGCGGCGGAGAGTTCGACGAAGCGTTTCGCCAACCAGGAAGCCGCCGTTTACCTCACCCGGGCGCTCAGCCTCGCCGATCGGATGCCAGGTGGCGACGTTGCGCTAACGGCGCGCCTCGACCTGCTGCGCCAGCGCGGCTGGGTTCTGCGCGCCGCCGGCGATTTCCCCGGCTCCTTCGCCGATATTGCCGCCATGATCGCCCACGCCGGCGAAGCCAAAAGGCCTCTCGTTGAGGTCACTGGATTACTCGATCTTAGCCGATTTTGTCTTTATGTCGATCGGAGCCGCTGCCTTGAACTCGCCCGGCAGGCTCTGGTCAAGAGCGAAGAGCTAGATGACGACGCAATAAAGGCGCTCGCGCAAGGCAACAACGCTAATCTCAACTTAATGCTGAACAGTTGGCGCGCCGAGGACGCCGAACTCTGCCGCCAAACCCTGCGAACGCTGGCCGATGCGCGTGATCCGAGGATCGTCTTACGGCGTTGCTCGATCGAAAGCGTCCTGCACTTTCTGACGTCGAATTATCGTGGTTGTTGTGACTCGGCCCGGCTTGGGCAGGAAATAACGCGCGCCATCGGCGACGTCTACTACTTCGTCTTGTTCAATGTACTTGAAGCATTCTCTTATTTGAATCTCGGCGAGTGGCGTCTTTTGCAGCAAAGCGTGAAGGCGGCGCTCGCAATGACAGAGAAAAATGCCAACCGCCAGGCAGCGGTGCTCTGTCAGCTGTCCCTCGCCTTTCTCGAAACCGAGGCTTTAGACTTCGCCAGCGCAAAGCGGCGTGCCGAGATGGCGCTAGATCGCACCGTCGAAGCAAATCCGTTCAACTTCTTTTTGGGCCGCAACCTCTTGGCCAAGGCACATCTTGGCCTACGTGAATATGACGCCGCGTGGTCGCACTTTGAGCAGATCAGACATAAGATCGAGGTCGAGGGCGTCAGCATGGATTCGTCGATCTACCCCCAATATTACTATAACCTGGGCGAATTCTGGCTTGAACAGGGCGATGTGGAGCGGGCGCGGGCGCAAGCGCTTCAGCTCAATGTCCGCGCGGCGGAGTCAAAGGAGCAGACCTATCTCGCCCTCGCGCAGCGCCAGCTGGGCGACATTGCGCGGCTTGAGGGCCGTTTCGATGATGCCGGCGCGCATCTAGCGCATGCGGCCGCCATCGTCGAAGCGACGGAGGCTCCGCTTGCCGCTTGGCGGGTCCACGCAAGCGCGGCGCAGCTTTATGAGACCATCGGCGACTTGCGCGAGGCCGCGGCCTCGCAGGCGCGTTGCGACGGCGTAGTCGCCTTCCTTGCCGATAAGTTCGCCGAGGACGATCCGCTGCGCGCATCGTTCCTTGAAAACTACGCGGGCGAGGCTCGCCGTTGTAACACAGTCAGTCCGGCAGTTCTGAAATATCGCGCGGCTCCGACTGCGGGCTCGCGTTCATCGTATGGCGAAAACGGCTCGACGCTTCATAAACCTTGAGCCGGAGCCGCATGATCGACCCGAGCGGACGATGCGCTTCAAGACAGCGCCAAGGCGTGAACGAGAGCGCGTCGTCGGCGTAGACGCGCCGGGCCGGACTATAGGCGTCCTGCGGCGGTATGGTGATCTTTCCGACCGGTTGCTGCGGAGACAGATCATCCGGCCATTTGACCGACGCGTCCTCGACTGGCATGCCTTCGAGGTTGGTGCAGAGCTGCGCGCGAATCTCATATTCCGCCGTCTCGGTCCTGAAGAACTCCACGACGAGATCGCGCAGCACGCTGTCCGAGCCGTGCGCAGGAATTCCAGTCAGCCGGCGGACCGATTGCGAAAGCGGGGCGGCGCTTAATTTAGCGATGTAATCGCCAAAACGCATCGCCGCCATCGAGTGAAATGTTTCTCCCAGGATGTGATCGCCAGAGGCGGCGAGGGCGGTAAGCAAGACCGGAGCTGTTAGCCCAACGGCGCCAAGCGCAGTTTTCGCTCCACGCGCGACAAATTCGACAGCCGCCAAAATTTCTTCCGGGCTGCCGGTTTGCCTTTCGATGATCTGCTGAACCTTCCAATACGCCGCAACATCGCCAAAATAGATCGGGCTGTTGACGAGAAGAATATCGTGGTTCTTCGTTGCATCGGCGGGATCGGCCCTGGGCCCGTCGACCCCGAGCGCCTTGATGGCCATGCCGCAATTCGAGCGCACGCGATCGCTAAGAATGTCACCCGGAGCGGTTGAGAGGCGGATGATGACCGGATAGGTCTTCGGCGTCGCGAACAGGCCCTGCTGCAAGTGCGGCGGCAGATCCGGGTATACGGTGAGTTCACCCTTCAGAACGCCATGGCTCTTGGCGTGCGCTTGGCGCAGGGCGTGACGATGCGCGTCGAAGACTTCCTGGTTGATACGCCCGATGGAAGCAAGGATGTTGGCGGCGAGCGCGTCTTCGTCGGGCTGCTTGACTTCCACTGAGGGCTCGTATCGGACATAATCGAGTTGCTGCATCGTTGGCCATTGAAAAATTGAGTTGAAGAGGCAGGAAATTCGAGCGGGAGGCACCGGCGGCGGCGAATTTCATCATACAATTAGAGCGGCATCAACCGGCGCCGGCAAGCTGGTTGATGCGGTGTGACCTTCCTTGACTCAACAAAATGGCGCCGACGTTTCGGTTCATGCTCGCTTACAATACGTGAATGGGGGGACTTTTCCATGCGCCTTTTGTTTTTGCTACGCGCCGCCGCGTCCGGGGGGGCGCTTTGCGCCGCGCTTTTCATCGCATTCGTCGCCCGGGCGGGAGATCAAACCCTGATCTGGGCCGATCAGGGACCGGCTTGGGACGCCGCGGCCCGCTCTGCGTTCTATAGCGAGGATCAGGGCTCGCGGATCATACCGCTGGCATGGCTGAATGCCCTCAAGCGGCGGGATGGACAGCCATTTCTGGCGGACGGGCTCGCCCGCTACGGATATCTCCCCAATCCGGCCAACAGCGATGGCCTGCCGGTTGGATTTACGAGCTCCAGCTGGCACGGAGATCAGTTCGTCGGCATGAGCTGCGCGGCATGTCACACGCGCCAGATCTCCGTCGCCAGCAAGGATTACCGGATCGATGGCGGCCCGGCGATCGTCGACTTTCAGAGCTTCCTCGCCGATCTCGATGCGGCGGTCGCAGGCGTGTTGAGCAACCCCGCCGCATTTGACGAATTCGCGGGCGGCGTCCTGGGGCCTGCGCCGCAGCCGGACGGCGCCGCGCAGCTGCGCGACGGAGTGGCCGCCTGGCAGCTGCGCTACCATACGATCATGGCGCGCGCTTTGCCGGATCCGCCCTGGGGCTACGGCAGGCTGGACGCCGTATCGATGATCTTCAATCGGCTCGCCGGCCTCGACCTGGGGCCGCCGCCGAGCCATCTCATTCCGGAGAATATCGAGCGCGCGGACGCGCCGGTACGCTACCCGTTCCTGTGGAACGCGGCGCTGCAGGACAAAACGCAATGGCCGGGCTTTGAGGATAATGGCGTCGATCAGCTGGCGATGCCCCGGAACGTCGGCGAGGTCATGGGCATGTTCGGCGTCTTCGAGCCCGACAGAAGCATGCTGCGGCTCCTCGGGTTCAACTATCTCAACAATAGCTCGATCAATTTCGACGGATTGAAAAAGCTCGAAGGGCTAATGAAGGAAATCGGTCCGCCGCGCTGGCCCTGGCCGGTGGACGCGGCGCTCGCCGAAAAGGGCAAGGCCATCTTCGAGCGCCGGGAGGCGGACGGCGGCTGCGCGGACTGCCATGGCGTCAAACCGGGGCGCGTGCAGTTTCCAAATCAGCAGACCTGGGCGACGCCGACTCTTGATGTCGGAACCGATTCGCGGGAATACGCCGCCTTGGGGCGGAAAGGGCATTCGGGGGTTCTTGAGGGCGCTCGCATTCCGATCGTAGTGAAGCCGCTGCAAGAAACAGACTATATCGTCAACATATTGGCCGCGGCTACGCTTGGGTCCATCCTGCAGAACCTCGAAGTTTCCGCCATCGTCGATCCGGCGACGCAGCTCGAGCAGCTCGTGAAATTTCACATCCCGCCGTCATTGCAAGGCCTCGTCGGAGCGTTCCGCTCGATGCAGGACATCGCCAATCTCAGCGCCGCAGCCGGCGCGAAGCCAGCCTATGAGGCGAGGGTTTTGCAAGGCATTTGGGCCGCTGCGCCGTATCTGCACAACGGCTCGGTGCCGACGTTGGCCGAATTGCTTAAGCCAGCCTCCGCACGTACGGCCACCTTCCGGGTCGGGCCGGCCTATGATGTCGAAACAGTGGGGCTCGCGGTCGATCAACCGGCGGCGAGTTCGACGCTGAAGACGACCGATTGCAGCGACCGGAACTCGGGCGCCAGTCGCTGCGGTCATCAATATGGCACGCATTTGCCAGCCGAGGACAAGAAAGCCCTGCTTGAATATCTGAAAACGCTCTAGAGCGGGATGATGTTTGGCTGAATCGAT
>Ga0224559_1000759_pt1 | contig 19581 bp, 3 predicted proteins | sample 714S33034metaG_FD_180676 | JGI IMG/M metagenome (GOLD analysis project Ga0224559, IMG submission 180676) | Peat soil microbial communities from Stordalen Mire, Sweden - 717 S3 30-34 | ecosystem: Environmental > Terrestrial > Soil > Wetlands > Peat | place: Sweden: Norrbotten County, Stordalen... | reverse complement strand
CGACAACTTGGTGGCCGGAAGCGGCAACGACACCCTGATTGGTGGCGTAGGGGCTACCACCTATGTCGTCCACACGGCCTACAACCAGGTCACCACCATCGAACAAAGCGGCACGGGCGACACGCTCAGCTTGGGCGGATCGGGAGTCAGTATTTCCGCGACGGCAATGACGGCCGCCGATGGATCGACCACGGTGACGATTCAATGCAGCGGCAGCGGCGTGGCAGGCCCGGTAGTCATCAATGACTATAGCCCCGGCGATCTTGACCAGATTACGTTGTCCGACGGCAGCACGCAATCGCTGAGCGCCATCATCGCCCAGGCAAGTAGCGGTATCACGGCAGCCACCTCGGCGGCCAGTGTCACACTCGCCCAAGGCATCCAGCATTTGACCTTGACCGGCAGTGGCGTCATGGCAACCGGCAATAACCAAGACGACATTATTTTCGCGGACGGCAGCAACGACACCTTGATCGCCGGCAGCGCCAACGATACCTTGAAAGGCGGCGTCGGCACGACCACGTATGTGGTCAATGGCGAAGGCAACGTCACCATAACCAATAGTCGGAGTGCCGACACGCTGGTGTTCGGCGCCGGCATCACCGAGAGCGATCTATCGACATCCACCACGATTGCGAGCGGCGGCATCACGGTGGTCACCATCGCCAATAGCCAGGGCGGATCAGTCACCTTGACCGAGAACAATGGCGTGCTGAATAATTTGGTGTTTGCCAACGGCGACGCGCCGACGCTGCAACAACTGCTCACCTCCTACACCGAAGGCACGACCCTGTATTCGCATGGCAGCGTCGTAGCATCAAGCACGATGACCGGGATCGACCTGACCGGTAGCCATGCCAGCGCGACAGCGAATACCTTAAACGACACGCTGCAAGCGAATGCAGGCAACGATACCCTGATTGCGGGCAGCGGCAACGACACCCTGATCGGCGGGGTGGGCGCCACCACCTATATAGTCGGAGCCGGTAGCGGCGTGACCACGATCAGTCAAAGCAACGCGGCCGACATTCTCAGGTTTGGCGCCGGCATCACCGCTTCTAACCTGAGCTTGACTTCTACCGTTGCTGCCAATGGCCAGACTACGGTAACGATACAAGGTGGCGGAGGCGGCGAGATCGTCATAGAGGGTTATGGCAGCGGCATGCTGGATAATCTCGATTTTGCCAACGGCAGCAGCGCATCGCTTGGCGCACTATTGGCGCAAGCGACCACCGGCAGCAACGCGATGTCATCAGCGGTCAGCGTCACGATGCCGGAAGGCTTTCGCAACTTGACCTTGACCGGTACTGCCAACCTCACGGCCACCGGCAACGATGTGGACGACCGCATCACCGCCAATAGCGGCAACGACAGTCTGGTGGCGGGAACAGCCAATGACACGCTGGTGGCCGGCGCCGGCAACGACACCTTGACTGGCGGCGTCGGCGCGACTACCTACGTGTTCAATCAGCAAAGCGGCGACCCGACCACGCGCACCATCACGATTCAAGATAGCGGCAGCGGTGACACCCTGCAATTTGGCAGCGGCATTACCGCAGCCAATATTACCGGCACGTCCGCGACCGTCAACGGCACGCTCGTCGTCACGCTGCAAGTCGGGACACTGGGCACGGTCGTCATCGATGGCGGCAGCTTGAGCACACTCAGTTTCGCCAACGGGACTACCGCGAGCCTGGCGGCGCTGGTGCCGATATCCGGCACGACCGGCAATACCCAGTATGCGGCAACGAGTGCAACTTTGGCAGGAGGCTTGACCGACTTGACGATGACGGGTTCGGCCAACGTCACTGCGACCGGCAATAGTCTCAACGACGTCATCACCGCCAATATCGGCAACGATTCGCTGGTCTCGGGCGGCGGCAACGACACGCTGGTGGCCGGGTCGGGCGTAGACACCTTGGTCGGCGGCAGCGGCCACACTACTTACGATATTGCGCTCGGCAACGGCAACGTCACGATACAAAGCGACGGCAGCGCCGACACGCTCGTGTTCGGCCCCGGCATACAAGAAAACGATCTCACCATAACGAGCGCTGAGGTCCCTGTCGTCTATCTGGAGGATGAGAATATCATCACCATTACCGACAGCCTTGGCGGTACCGTCACCATTGACGGGCAGATTACCAACTTCAGTGCCAGCACCGGATATGCGACCGGCTATTCAGGCTCCGTGCTCAATAGCGTCAGTTTCGCCAACGGCGACAGCCCGACGTTGCTGCAGATGGAGTCGGGTGACTACACCGAAGGAACCAGCCTCTATTTCACGCCGAATTCGCAGTCCAACGCCAATGTTACGCTGCCGGGCGGCATCACGACAGCCTATGCATTGGGCAGCTATTTTGCAGACGTGACGGCGAATTCGCTCAACGACAGTATCGTCGGCAACGCCGGCCAGGACGATTTGGTGGCTGGTAGCGGTAGCGACACATTGCAGGGCGGCAGCGGCAACGATACGCTCGCTGCCGGAACGGGCAACGCGACCTTGATCGGCGGCAGCGCGATCAATACGTTCCAGGTCGCCGCCAACAGCGGCGCGATAGCGATCACCAAGAGCGGCGCGTTGGATACGCTCAATTTCGGCGCGGGGATTCATCCTTTCGACCTGAGTGCAACGGCAACGACGAGTGCCGCCGGTATCGTCACCGTCACGATTACCGACAGTGCCGGCAATCCGGTCGTGATTACCGAAACGGGCGGCACCGTACTGGACAAATTGACCTTCGCCAGCGGCGAAACCGCGTCCCTATCGGCAATCCTGGCTCAGGCCAGCACGGGCAGCACCGCCGCAACGTCGGCGACAAGTCTTACCTTGCCAACCTCTATTCAAAACATGACGTTGACCGGAACGGCCAATCTGACCGCGACCGGCAACAGCATTGCCGACGTAATCCGCGCCAATAGCGGTAACGATACCTTGATCGCAGGCAGCGCCAGCGATACGCTGATCGCGGGTAGCGGAAACGACACTCTGACCGGCGGCAGCGCTGCCACGACCTACGACTTCAATCCGCAAGCCGGCGATGCATCGACGCGGACGATCACGATTACAGCGGCCGGCACGAACGACGTGCTTCAGTTCGGCAACGGCATCGCGCCGGCTTCGGTGACTGCGAGTTCCACAGTGGTCAATGGCACGACGTTCCTGACATTGAGTGCGGGTCAATATGGCCGCGTTGTGGTGCAAGGCGGCAGCCTCAACCAGTTCGCGTTTGCCAACGGCGCGGTGCTTGATCTGAACGACCTGCTGCCCACATCGGGCATGGTGGGCAGCACTTACTATTCCTCGACCAGCGCATCGGTTCCCTCCGCCGCCACTGCGCTCACCTTGACCGGACTGGGAAATCTGACCGGTACGGGTACCGCAAGCGGCCAAATCATCACAGGGAATGGCGGCAACGACACCTTGACCGGTGCGTCTCGGACTTCCACCATAGGCGGCGATACGTTGATTGCCGGCGGCGGTGCGGGCAACGACCTGCTCATCGCCGGCGCGAACGATGGGGACGTCCTGTATGGCGGCAATGGGAACGATACGCTGGAAGCCCCGAGCGGAACGGCTCCCATCTTATACTCAGGCAATCCTTACGGACAGGGCGCGAATGCGACGACATTCCTCGTCGATACCGATAACGCGGATATTCAGGCCGGGCCAAATGATATATTGAAGTTTGGCCCCGACATCTCGTTGTCCGACATCGTTGTAAGCGCGTATGAGAATTCCTGGTACATTCGAGTCAATCCGAGCGATCCCAACCGCATCACAATCAGTGGCACATTGGGTTATATCGAATTATCTGACGGTACCTTGGTGCCATTCTCCGCCTTTGTGAGCGGCTCATTTACAGCCGGCAGCATTGAATACGCCTCTTCCAACACCACTTTGGCAGGTGGGTTGACATCGTTGACGCTCGACGAAAACACCAGTTTGACGGGTACAGGTAACAACCTCAACGACACCCTGAACGCCGATTCCGGTTATGACACGCTAATCGCCGGCAGTGGCAACGATGTTCTTAATGCGAATGCCAGCGGAGACGTGCTCGATGCCGGCAGCGGCAACGATACGCTGGTATCGGGTTCGGGCAGCGTCACGATGAACGGCAACAATCCGACCGGCACTGGCTCAGGCTCTGCGACCTATGTATTGAGTCCGAATGCGACGAGTTTTACCGTCAACAATGCCGGGCCAAACGACACCTTGCAAATCGGCGCCGGCATTGACCTGTCTGACTTCCAGGTACAGCAAACGGGCACTCAATTCACCTTCACCTTCTTTGAGGGGCAAACGGCGCCGGTCGTCGTCAACGGCCAGGTCGGCAACTTAAAACTGGCCGACGGCACCATCATTCCATTTGCGTCGTATTTATCGAATGGATATTTCATTGACGGAAGTATCGAATATGCAAACACGAATACTACGCTGCAATCGGGACTGACGAAGATGTTCGTCGCCGGCCCCGGCAACACCGGCACCGGCAACGCTTTGAACGATACAATCACGACCAAGGCAAGCGGCGATACGCTGGTGGCGGGGAGCGGAAACGATACCTTGAACGCGCAGAACAGCGGCGATAGTTTGGTGGCCGGAAGCGGAAACGATACGCTGATTGCCGGCGGAGCGAATGACACGATGGTCGGCGGTAGCGGGAACGATACGCTGATCGCTGGCGCAACGAATGACACGATGATCGGCGGACGCGGCAACACAACCTTCGTCGTGTCGGCTGCTGGATTCGGAAGCATTCCAAGTGGCACCATTTTGCAAAGTACGAACAGCGAAATCTTGTTCATCGAAAATTTACCGAACGTTTCCGTGCCGACTACAACTGGCATCGGTGCGTATCAAACAGACGCTCAATTGTTCATGTACGCCATAAATAACGGCACTGTGACGACCAGCACTGTGCAGCAATCGAATGGCACGATCGACACGATGATAGGCAACCTCGCCATCCAACAGGGCGCGAACGGCATGTTGAACCAGGTGATATTTGCCGACGGCAGCACGGCGACGATAGACCAGATGTTGGCAGCCGGCGGCAATAGTGTAAGTTCGGCGGCCAATATCACGATGTCGGCAACCGCGATCGGCGTCACGCTGACTGGAACCGGCAATCTTTCCGCAACCGGCAATACGCTGGACGACGTGATGGTGGCCAATAGCGGCAGCGATACCTTGACGGCCGGCAGCGGCAACGACCTTCTGGAGGCTGGCAGCGGAAATGACACGCTGATTGCCGGTAGCGGCAACGATACTTTCCAATCTGGAAGCGGCACGACGACGATCGACAATAGCACTTACGCGGACACGCTGACCCGTTTTGCATCGACGCTGTCGCAAATTACGGCCAGCACGACCGGATCGGGCAGCTCGACCGTCGTGACGCTGACTTCCAGCCTGGGCGGCAAAGTTATCGTCAACGGCGCCAATCTGAACGTGCAATTAAACAACGGCACCACCACGCTGAACCAGATTTTAGGCGTTACGCCAAGCACGGCAACGTCGGCGGTCAACGCCACCGTACCGGGAGGCGATACCAACCTGACCTTGACCGGTAGCGCCAATCTGACCGCAACCGGCAACAGCTTGAACGATGTGATTACCGGCAACAGCGGGAACGATACCTTGATCGCCGGTAGTGGCGTCGCGCCGACGTTGATAGGCGGAAGCGGCAACGATACCTTTGTGCTCAATACCAGCATCAATACGCAGGGCTACAGCAATGACGTGATTACCGAGGCGCCGAATACCGGTTCCAATACGGAAGTCACGACCGTCAGCACGGTGCTGGCCGCCAATGTACAAAACCTGACTGCGAATGGCGCTATTCTAACGATCAATAACGCGGATTTCGGCCCCCTTGGGACGGTTGATGGCAGCATCACGGCAGGATTGACGCTGACCGGCAATAATCTAGCTAACGTGATCACCGCCAGTGTGGGGCAGGACACGCTTGTGGCGGGATCCGGCGTGGCCACGCTGATCGGCGGCAGCGGCGACGATACCTTCGTGGTGAACAATAGCGCCGACGTGGTGCAGGCCAGCGGCACGTTAAGCAATATTATCGGCTTACCGGTAGTGAATGGAGCGCCCTCCAACGTCGAGGAAACATCGGCCAGCATCACTGGCGCAGCCAATGTGCAGAAACTAGTGGGCACCGGCACGGCCAACTTGACGTTGACTGGTAACAGCACCACGATGCAGACCATTTACTCGAACGGCTACAACGACACGCTGGTGAGTGGAGGGAATAACGACGTTCTGTTTGGCGCGACAAGTATTTCGTCCACTGGTTCGACCGACGTCATGGTGGGTAGCAGCAACGGACCGACGACTTACTCGGTGACCGGGGAAAACGGTTTCGGCTATGTGACCGCTCCCGACTATCGCGCCGTCATTACGAACAGCCAGAGTGCGGATACGCTCGATCTCACCTATGGCGGAAATGAAACGGCATCGACCTTTGAATCCGATATCGCGGCGACTTCAGTTACCAAAAATGGCGTGACCGATATCACCCTCTATACGGGTGGCACTTGCGCGATCGAAATTGAGGGGGGCGCATTGGCGCAAGTGTCCCTTGAGGGAGAAACGCAGACGACCATCAGCCAATTATTGGCGCAAAATGCGGAAATCACCTCCTCGACTAGTTACGTTTTGCCGGCCAGCACTGGCAGCAGCATCGGCAATCTGGTTCTCACCGGAAGCGCGAACCTGACAGGTACGGCAACTAGCGGCAACAATATCATTACCGCCAACAGTGGCAACGATACCTTGATTGGCGGCGCGAATAACGATACATTGGTCGGCGGTACTGGCAATGATACTTTCGTGGTTTCCAGTAACAACGATTTCATTATCGAAGCCGCCAATAGCGGCGACAATACCGAGGAAGCCTCGGTGTCCGTCACCTTGGCCGCCAACGTACAAAACCTGACCGGCACCGGCAGCGCTAGCCTTGCTCTTTTTGGCAACAAACTGGCGAACGTGATTACCGCCAATAGCGGCGCCGATGAATTGCAAGGCGGCACCGGCTTATCAACGCTGGTAGGCGGAGCCGGCAACGATACCTTGCTCGGCAATGCGAATGCGGCGACCACCTATTTGGTCAATAGCGGCGACGGCGCAATCACGATCGGGAATAGCGCAAGCAATGACGTATTGGATTTCGGCGCCGGCATCACTGCCAGCAGCATCACGGCAACCACGACAGGAACAGGCAGCTCCACAGTGGTGACCCTTGCCATTGCCGGCGGCAACGCGGTCACGATTGACGCCCCCGCCTTTACCGAAGTGAGTTTCACCGGCGGCACTACGACCACGCTGGCAGCATTACTGGCGTCTAACCCCGCGATTACTTCCGCAGTCAGTATCGTCATGCCCGCCACCGCCACCAAACTGACCTTGACCGGCACCGCCAACATCAGCGGCACCGGCAATAGTCTTGCCGACACCATCATTGCCAACAGCGGCAACGATACGCTGATATCGGGCAGCGGCATCGACACCCTGGTCGGCGGCGCCGGCAACGACACCTTCGTGATCAACAACAGCAGCGATGCCATCACGGAAACCACGGCCAAGTCCGGCAATGTAGTGCAAAGTGCCGTGAATTACGTATTGCCGGCCAACTTGCTGAACCTGACGGGAACCGGCACCGCCAGCATCACCCTGACCGGGAATGCGTCGGCCAACACCATCACCGCCAATTCGGGAGCCGATACGCTGGTGGCCGGTTCCGGTCTGGCAACCTTGGTCGGCGGTAGCGGTAACGATACCTTCGTCGTCGACAACGCCAGCGATGTCGTCACCAAGGCGGCGAATACCGGCAGCAATACCGAGCAAACGTCGGTTTCCGTGACCCTGGCGGCTAATGTGCAAAACCTGACCGGCACCGGCACAGCAAACTTGACATTGACTGGCGGCGCCACAGCCGACACCATTACCGCCAACAGCGCGAACGACACGCTCGTCGCAGGAACCGGCGTCGCCACCCTGGTTGGCGGAACCGGCAACGACACCTTCGTCGTCAACAACGCCAGTGATGTCATCAACAAAGCGGCCAATACCGGCAGCAACACCGAGCAGACTTCGGTATCGACCACCATCGCCACCAATCTGCAAAACCTGACCGGCATCGGCTCTGCGGCGCTGACCCTGACCGGCGGCGCCACTGCCGACACGATCACAGCCAATACCGGCGCCGATATCTTGATTGCAGGCACCGGCGTGGCAACTTTGGTCGGCGGCAGCGGCAACGACACCTTTGAAATCAACAATGCGTCGGACGTGATAACCAAGGCGACCAATAGCGGCAACAACACCGAACAATCGTCGGTATCGATCACGCTGGCTGCCAATGTACAAAATTTGACCGGTACCGGCACGGCAGCGGTAATTCTGACCGGCAACAGCCTGACCAACACCATCACCGCCAATTCGGGAGCCGATACGCTGGTGGCCGGTTCCGGTCTGGCAACCTTGGTCGGCGGAAGCGGAAACGACACCTTTGTCATCGACAACGCAGGCGACGTCATCACCAAGGCGACTAATACCGGCAGCAACACCGAACAGACATCGGTATCCGCCACGCTGGCAGCCAACGTGCAAAACCTGACCGGCACGGGCACCGCAGCCATAACATTGACCGGTAATACGTTCGCCAATACGATCACCGCCAATAGCGGCGCCGATACCCTGATTGCAGGCAGCGGCGTGGCAACTTTGGTCGGCGGCAGCGGCAACGACACCTTCGTCATCGACAATGCGTCGGATGTCGTCACCAAAGCGGCGAACACAGGCAGCAACACCGAGCAAACGTCGGTATCGACTACCATCGCCGCCAATCTGCAAAATCTGACCGGAACCGGGTCTGCGGCACTGACCCTGACAGGCGGCGCCACTGCCGACACGATCACGGCCAACAGCGGCGCCGATACGCTGCTTGCAGGCAGCGGCGTGGCAACTTTGGTCGGCGGCAGCGGCAACGACACCTTCGTCATCGACAATGCGTCGGATGTCATCACCAAAGCGGCGAACACAGGCAGCAACACCGAGCAAACGTCGGTATCGACTACCATCGCCGCCAATCTGCAAAATCTGACCGGAACCGGGTCTGCGGCACTGACCCTGACCGGCGGCGCCACTGCCGACACGATCACGGCCAACAGCGGTGCCGATACGCTGGTTGCAGGCAGCGGTGTGGCGACCCTGGTCGGCGGCAGCGGCAACGATACCTTTGTCGTCAACAACAGCAGCGACGCCATCACGGTCACTACTGCCAAGGCCGGCAACGTGGTGCAAAGCAACGTCAACTATGTATTGCCGGCCAATCTGCTGAACCTGACCGGCACCGGCACGGCAGCCATATCGCTGACCGGCAACGCCTCGGCCGATACGATCACGGCCAACAGCGGCGCCGATACCCTGATTGCAGGCTCCGGCCTGGCGACCTTGGTCGGCGGCAGCGGCAATGACACCTTCGTCATCGACAATGCGTCGGATGTCATCACCAAAGCGGCGAACACAGGCAGCAACACCGAGCAAACGTCGGTATCGACCACCATCGCCGCCAATCTGCAAAACCTGACCGGAACCGGGGCTGCGGCACTGACTCTGACCGGCGGCGCCACTGCCGACACGATCACGGCCAACAGCGGCGCCGATACGCTGGTTGCAGGCAGCGGTGCGGCAACCTTGGTCGGCGGCAGCGGCAACGATACCTTTGTCGTCAACAACGCCAGTGATGTCATCACCAAGGCGGCGAACACAGGCAGCAACACCGAGCAAACCTCGGTGTCGACCACCATCGCCGCCAATCTGCAAAACCTGACCGGAACCGGGTCTGCGGCACTGACCCTGACCGGCGGCGCCACTGCCGACACGATCACGGCCAACAGCGGCGCCGATACGCTGGTTGCAGGCACCGGCGTGGCAACTTTGGTCGGCGGCAGCGGCAACGATACCTTTGTCGTCAACAACAGCAGCGACGCCATCACCGTATCTGCGGCTAAGGCCGGCAACTTGGTCCAAAGCACCGTCAACTACGTATTGCCAGCCAACCTGTTGAGTCTGACGGGTACCGGCACGGGTTCCATTTCGCTGACCGGCAACACGCTGGCCGACACCATCACCGCCAACTCGGGGGCCGATACGCTCGTCTCTGGCACAGGCATCGACACGCTGGTTGGCGGCGCCGGCAACGACACCTTCGTCGTCAACAACAGCAGCGACGCCATTACGGTGACGACTGCCAAGGCCGGCAACGTGGTGCAAAGCAACGTCAACTACGTATTGCCGACCAATCTGCTGAACCTGACCGGCACCGGCACGGCAGCCATATCGCTGACCGGCAACGCCTCGGCCGATACCATCACCGCCAACAGCGGCGCGGATACGCTGATCGCAGGAAGTGGCCTGGCCACGTTGATCGGCGGCAGCGGCAACGACACCTTCGTTATCGACAATGCGTCGGATGTCATCACCAAAGCCGCCAACACCGGCAACAACACCGAGCAAACCTCGGTCACCGCGACGCTGGCCGCGAATGTCCAGAACTTGACCGCGACCGGGACCACCGCAGTAACCTTGACCGGCAATACCTTGAACGATGTCATCACCGCCAACAGCGCAGCCGACAAGCTGGTGGCCGGCGCTGGCAACGATACGCTGGTTTCCGGCACTGGCATCGATACGCTGACCGGCGGCGTTGGCAGCGACACCTTCGACGTCAACAACGCCTCCGACGTCGTCACCGCCACCAGCGGCAGCAACGTCAACACCATCAGTTCCACGGTCAGCTACACCGCCTCGACCAACGTGCAAGACCTGTTCTTGACGGGAACCGCCGCCATCACCGGCACCGGCAACAGCGGCAACGACTTGCTGATCGCCGGCAGCGGCACCGATACCCTGGTTGGAGGCTCCGGCACCAGCGTATTGGAAGCGGGGTCCGGCAACGATACGCTGAAAGACACTGCCGCCGCCAACGCCCTGATCGGCGGCGCCGGCAACGACACCATGACCGGCGGCACCGGCGCCGACTTCATCGCCGGCGGCGCTGGTAATGACGCCATCACGCTGGGCGCAGGCACGGCAGTAGTCGCCTTCAACACCGGCGCCGGCAAGGCAACGATTGCAGCCGGCACAGGGCTATCCAACGTGCTGTCACTGGGCGGCGGCATCTCCTACGCCAACTTGAGTTTCAGCAAGAGCGGCAACAACCTGATCCTGAACACCGGCGGCAACAACAGCATCACCTTCACCAACTGGTACGCCGGCACAGCCGACCAAAACTTCGTGACCCTGCAAGTGATCGAACAAGCGGCCAGCACCTACAGTTCCAGCTCGACCAACGTGCTGTACAACAACGAGGTCGAAGACTTCAACTTCACGAAGCTGGTGGGCGCGTTCAATACCGCATTGGCGTCCACACCGACCTTGACCAGTTGGAGTCTAAGCAATGCGCTGTTGACCGACCACCTAAGCGGCAGCAACACCGCCGCCCTCGGTGGCGATCTGGCGTATTACGACGGCTTGCACGGCAATCTGACCGGCATGAACCTGGCGACAGCAGTCAGCACCTTGCAAAACGCCACGTACGGCAAGACTGCGCAAACGATCGACGCCTGGAGTGGAATCAGCACCGGCAGCAACCGGCTCCACTAAGGAAAAAAGGGCGCGCCTTGATCGGCGCGCCCTTTCTAACTTCGTCAACGATTAGCTGAGAATCACCGAGATACAAAAGTCAGTAATTTGTCGCACATTAATTTTTCATAAGCCGAGCGAAGTGCACCGGTTCTTGCCAGGAATTTTTCCATACTTTCACTTTTTGGAAGGTAACGCCAGCCATGCCCCAATCATCGACGACTACCTATAACGCAGACGGCAGCTATACCGTCTATACCACTGACAATCTTGGCGACACGACCACGCAAAATTACAGCGCTACCGGCGCCTTGCAGAGTGATTCCTGGACCAGCGCAAACGGCGAGTACGGCAGCGACACCTACAATGCCAACGGCAGCAGCACCGGTACAACGGTGAATCCAGACGGCACGAGCAGCGGTTACGTCAACGACGGCCAGGGCGATATCACGACGACTTATTTCAATGCCAGTGGTGTCAAAGTCAGCGATACGTGGAGCGAGGCCAATGGCTCTTCGGGCAGCGACACCTTCAACGCGGACGGCTCGATTGCATCGAGTACGCTGAATTTGGGCGACGCGAGCCAGGCGGTCACGCTCGGCAACGCGAATATCTCGGTGACAGCGGGGAGCGGTAATGATTCCATCACCCTGGGTACCGGCACCGACGTGGTGGTCGCAGGCAATGGCAACGACACCATAGTCGGCGGCGGCGCGCTGACCGCCACGGTTGGCAGCGGCAACGATCTGCTGCAGGGCGGCAGCGGCGCTAGCAGCCTCACGGGCGGCAGCGGCAATGATACACTGGTCGCCGGCAGCGGGCTAGCGACCTTGGTTGGCGGTGCCGGCACCGACACCTTCGTCGTGAATAATTCGAGCGATGTAGTGCAGGCGCAAGCGAGCGCCACCAACACCGTGCAGAGTTCCGTCAATTATTATGCGTCGTCGAACTCAAACGTTCACACCTTGCAAGGCACAGGTAGCGCGGCGATAGAGCTCGCCGACGATGCAAGCGGCGCCACCGTGATTGCCAACTCAGGCAATGACACGTTGAGCAGCGGACTCGGCGTGGAGACCTTGATAGGCGGTAGCGGCACCGACGATTTCTATGTGGGTAATGCTGCGGACGTGATTCTCGCTCCGCTCGTCAACAACGACACCGAGGAAACGTCAACCTCGACGACGCTTGCGGCCAACTTGCATACGCTGACTTCTGACGCGTCTTCACTCGTGAATACGGTAACGCTCACCGGTAACGCGCTAACCGACACGATCACTGGTGGATTGGGAAATACGACATTGGTTGCGGGGTCGGGCGTGGCAACGCTGATAGGCCGCAGCAGCGACGACACGTTCGTTGTCAATAACGTCAATGACGTGATCGAAGTAACCGCTTTCGGTAGCATCAACAATACCGAGGATACGTCGGTGTCCGCCACCGAAGTGACGGGCATAGGAACGTTGATAGGAACCGGCAGCGCCGCCATTACCTTGACGGGCACGCATTTACTTGAGGCCAACAGTGGTGACGACACCTTGGTGGCGTCTCCGGGAGGGGTGGTAACGATGGTCGGCGGCAGCGGCAACGACACGTTCGTAGTCAATGCCGGGCTGATACAAACCGTTCAAGCGCAGGCCAATGGCGGGACCAATACGGTATTAAGTTCGGATGCTTTTGTTTTGCCGACCAATGTGCAGATACTGACCGGTACAGGCAGCGCCAATATTACGCTGAGCGGGAATAACCTCAACGATATCATCACCGGCAACGCTGGTGCCGATGTGCTGATAGCGGGTTCAGGACAGGATACTTTGGTCGCTGGCAGCGGCGTTGATACGTTGAATGGCAGTAATAACAATGATACGTTCATCGTCAACAATGTCGGCGATGTGGTCAATGCCAGTGCTGCCGGCATTAACACCATCCAGTCCTCGGTAAGCTATACGGCAAGCAGCAATGTGAAGACCTTGACCGGTACCGGCAATGCGGCAATCACGTTGACCGGCAACGCGCTTGCGGATGTCATTACTGCCAATAACGGCAACGACACCCTAGTCGCGGGAACCGGGTTGGCCACCCTGGTCGGCGGCACCGGCAACGATACCTTCGTAGTGAACAACGCGTCGGATTTGATCAACCCGCTCAACAACGCCGCCAAAGACACTGTGGTCAGCACGGTAAGCTATTCCCTGGCACCCGGCTTATTGAATCTGGTCGGCACCGGAACCCGCACCCTGTTGACCGGCAATAGCGGGAACGACCTGATCACGGACAACGGTTTTGCGAATACGCTCGTTGCCGGCACCGGCAACGATACCCTGGTCGGCAGCACGGGCACGCAGGGTGACACGCTGGTCGGCGGCTCCGGCAACGACACGTTTGTGATCAACAGCGTCTACGACACCATCAGTGACCAATTCGGCGGGACCAACAATACGATTTTGACGTCGGTCAACTACGTGGCGCCGCCCGATGTACAAAACATCACGGGCACGGGCAACGCTAATTTGTCTTTAGCGGTCAGCATCAACGTCGTTAACGGGCAGCCGGTACCTGGCAATTACGTCCTCACCTCGAATAGCGGTGTCGATACCCTGATCGGCGGCATTGGCAACACCACTTTTATTGTCAATAATTCGTCGGATGGTGTGGATACGAACCCCACAGGCGGCAATGGCAATAATACGGTCGATTCTTCAGTCAGTTTCACGGTCTATGCCTATCAAAATGTGCAAAACTTGACCGGCATCGGCAACGCCAATATCGCATTGGTCGACTACGGCAATCTCAACGAAGTCATCACCTCTAATAGCGGCATCGACACTCTGGTCGGCGGCAGTGGCAGCAATACATTCGTTATCAACAACGCTTCCGATGTCGTCCTCGCGTCGGGCCAATCGACTAACGCGGTGGTCACATCGTTTAGCTTTAATGCGACGCCAAACACAGCGATTCAGAGCTTGACTGGCGTTGGCAGTGCCAATATCGCTTTGGTCGACGAAAATCAACTTAACGATGTGATTACGTCCAACAGCGGTATCGACACGTTAACCGGCGGTTACGCTAGCAATACTTTTGTTATCAATAATTCCGCTGATTACATTACACCCGTACCCAATACCGGGACCACCACAGTTGAAACATCGGTTAGTTATGTGGCTGCTCCCAACGTGCAAACCATGACTGGAATCGGCAATGCCAATATCGCGATTGGGGATATGAACAGTCTCAATGACGTGATCACTTCCAATACGGGGATTGATACCTTGACGGGCGGCTTCGGCAACAACACGTTCGTCATCAACAATTCGGCGGATGTCATCAACACCCAATACAATAACAATGCGAGCAATGTGGTGAACACGTCGGTCAGCTATACGCTCAATAACAATCTACAAACCCTGACTGGTACTGGCAGTGCCAATATTTTGTTGGCGGACAACAATAGTCTCAATGACGCAATCACGTCCAATAGCGGAGTCGATACGCTGGTGGGCGGTAGCGGCAACGACACTTTTGTGGTCAACAATACCGCCGACCAAGTGTATGCGCAAGGTGGCCTGTATAACACCAATACGATCGATTCTTCCGTCAGTTACGTCCTTCCCGCCAATGTGCAAGATTTGATTTTGACGGGCAACGCTGCTGTTACCGGCTCGGCAACGAGTGGCAATGTCCTGATTGTTGGTAATAGCGGTGCCGATACGCTGAAGGGTGGAAACGGGACCGACGTGCTGGAGGCTGGATCCGGTGCTGACAGCTTGACCGTTACAAATGGTAGTGGCGCGTTGATTGCCGGTGCTGGCAACGATACGTTGATTGGAAGTACAGGAGCCGATTTCATTGCCGCCGGTGCCGGCAACGATGCGATCACGCTGGGTTCCGGTCCCGCCGTGGTGGCCTACAATAGTGGCGACGGGAAAACAACCATCGTCGCCGGTGCCGGACGCAGCAACGTCCTTTCGCTCGGCGACGGCATCTCCTATGCCAACCTATCATTTAGCAAAAGTGGCAATAACCTCATCCTCAACACCGGCGGCTCCAGTTCGGTTACCTTCACCAACTGGTATAGCGGAACGTCAAACCAGGATTTCGTCACCTTGCAAGTGTTGGAGCAAGCTGCCAGCACCTATAGCCCGACTTCAACCAACCCGCTGTATAACCAGGATGTCGAAGAATTTAACTTCACCCAGCTAGTCAGCCAGTTCAATGCGGCCTTGGCGGCACAACCGACCCTGACCAGTTGGAGCCTGAGCAATGGCTTGCTGAGCGCCCATCTTAGCGGCAGCAATACCGCCGCACTGGGCGGCGATCTGGCCTATTACGATGGTGTGAATGGCAACCTGACTGGATTGAATCTGGCGGCCGCGGATTCGACCTTGCAAAGTGCATCCTTCGGTAAGAGCGCGCAATCGATTGATGCGTGGGGGAGCGTCAGCACCAGCAATAACAGGCTGCATTGATCGGAAAGAGCGGACCACGAACCAAGCAAAGACATCGTTCGTGGTTCGGGAATAATATGAATAGGCATGAGAGTCCGGGCTTAAGCCTGGCGAAAGAAATATGACCAAGAACCAAGAAGCAACCGCACCACAGCACAAAGCCAGCACCTTATCCCCCGACGCGCTCGACTTCGCACCCGGCCTGCTATCGATCCAGGAAAGCCCGCCGGCGCGTCTGCCGCGCGTCGTCATGTACGTAGTCGGCACTTTGTTCCTGATCCTGGTCTGCTGGGCCATCTTCGGCAAACTCGATATCGTCGCCAGCGCCGAAGGACGATTGGTACCGCAGAGCTACGTCAAGATCGTGCAACCGGCCGACGGCGGCATCGTGCAAGAAATCCTGGTCAAGGAAGGCCAACGCGTGATAGCAGGTCAAGTGTTAATGCGCATGGACACCAAAGACGCGCTAGCCGATGAAAGCACTTTGAATACCCAATTAGCCATCCGCTCGCTGCAACTGCGCCGCATCGACGCCGAACTCGGCAACAAAGTGTTGACCAAACAAGCAAGCGACCCCGACGACCTGTACCGCCAGGTGCAATCGCAATATACCGACCGCCGCCACGCGTACACCGACGCCTTGGGCGGCGCCCAGGACGCCCTGAACAAAGCCGAACGCGACTACGATTCCGGCAAAGAAGTGCTGGCCAAGCTGCGCGAAGTGACGCCGCTGCTGAAAGAACAAGCCGACTCCTACGCCAATATGGGCAAAGAGGGCTATGTGCCGCAAGTCCAAGTGCGCGACAAGCAACGCGATTATATGGAAAAGGCGCGCGACCTGACGGCCCAGGAATCCACCCTCGCCAGTCTGGCAGCGGCGGTCGCCGCCGCTGGCAAGCAAGTCAACCAGCTAAGCTCCAAATACCGCAGCGACCTGCAAAACGAACGCATCGACGCCGAAGGGCAATACCGCAAGTTCCAGCAAGACATGGTCAAGCAAGTCCACAAGACTGGCCTGCTTGAACTGAAAGCTCCGCAAGCCGGCATCGTCAAAGACCTGGCCACCCACACTGTCGGCACGGTAGTACAACCCGGCACGGTCCTGCTTTCCCTAGTCCCGGAAAACGAACCCTTAATCGCCGAAGTCATGGTCAGAAACGACGACGTCGGTTTCGTCTACCCGCACCAAAAGGTCAAGATCAAGCTGGCCGCCTACCCATTCCAGCAATACGGCATGCTGGAGGGCGAAGTGATGACCGTCGGCGCCGACTCCAGCGAAGACCAGCAGCAAAGCCAGCAAACGCAGGGACAAGGATCGAACAAGGACAAGCCCACCGCCTCGATGATCTACAAGGCGCTGGTCTCTCTCGGCAGCCAGGAATTGCAAGTCGACAAACAACAATTCAAGCTGGTGCCCGGCATGCAAGTGACCGCAGAAATCAATCAAGGCAAGCGCACGGTGCTCGAATACCTGCTCTCGCCCCTGGAAAAGACCGTGCGCGAAAGCGGGCGCGAACGATGAACCGCACAGCCATGTTTCCCAAAAAGACCCGCCTTGGACTGGTCAGCATACTGTTGGCGATGGCTGCGGCAACGCCAGCCCGCGCCACCGATCTGCTGCAAGTCTATCGCCTGGCGCAAGAAAGCGACCCCACCATCGCCTCGGCCCGCTACGCACTCGACGCCGCCCGCCAAAAGATCCCGCAGGCGCGCGCCAGCCTGCTGCCAGCCGCTTCGGCCACCGGCAGCGACGGCAATACCCGCGCCGACACCGAATTCACCGACGTGACGCCGGTCGATCGCAACATGAAAGCCTGGAGCTGGAACCTGCAATTGACGCAGCCGCTGATTCGCATCGGCAACATGTATGCGTATCGTGAGTCCGGCTATCTGGTCGAACAAGCCGAAGCGCAGTATGCGCAAGCGCAACAAGACTTGCTATTGCGTGTGGCGCAAGCCTATTTCGGCGTGCTTGTCGCGCAAGACGCGATCGCCGCCGCCGATGCGCAAGTGAGCGCCTTGACCGAACAACTGGCGCAAGTCACGCACGGCTACCAGCAAGGCACCCATGCGTTGACCGACATCGACGACACCAAGTCGCGCCTGGGCAGCGCCCGTTCGCAGCGCGTAGGCGCGCAAAACGACCTGGAAAACGCCCGCGCCGATCTGGAAAAGGTCACCGGCAAAGCGTTCGGCCAAACTGAAGATCAACTATCCGTGCTGCAAACCGCGCTGACTCCACCGCCGCCCAATCCGGCCGACAGCCGCGCCTGGATCGATCAGGCGCGCACTGCGCATCCGCTGGTGAGGGCGCAACGCGCCGCGCTGGATGCGGCCCGGCAGGAAATCAAGAAGAACCGTTCCGAGCACTTGCCGACGCTGGACCTGGTAGGCAACGTCGGCAGCAACTACGCGTCGCACAGCTTGACCACGCCCAACGATTACAGCACGCGTGCCACGCAGCACGAAGTCGGGGTGCAATTGACGGTGCCGATCTACTCGGGCGGCGCGATCAATTCCAAGGTCACCGAAGCGATTGCCAACATGAACAAGGCCGAAGCCGACATGGAAGCGGCCAGCCGGCAAGCGGCGACCGACGCGCAGCAAGCGTTTGCCGGCGTCACCAACGGTCTGGCGCAGATCGAGGCTTTGAATGTCGCGGTCGAATCCGGGCAAAGCGCAGTCAAGGGCAACCGGGTGGGCTATAAGCTGGGGATACGGATCAATATCGATGTGCTGAACTCGGAACAACAGCTATTCACTGCGCAGCGCGATCTGTCGAAGGCGCGCTACGATACCTTGCTGCAGGGGTTCAAGCTGAAAGCGGCTGCCGGCGCCTTGAGCGAGGCGGATTTGAAGGCTGTGAATGCGATGTTGCGGTAGAGTGCCGATGGCGTTCAGGAATGCGGCGGTATGATCCGCACCGCTTCCATCTTCGCCAGCCAGACCAGACCGCGTGTGACGAAAGGCCGTTTCGCCGCCGGAAAACGCTCGACGATTGCGCTTGCCTTCTGCGGCCCCGAATGGCGCAAGAAGTCGAGCACAATCGTGCAATCGGTTTCGTTCAATTGCACGCTCTTGGCGAAGGTATTCATCGCCAGCGCGCGCCGCAGTTCCAGCGTGGTGGCGCCGTCCGCCAGCGCGACCAGATGGTCGCCGCTCAAGCGGGTAGTGGGATAGCCGGCAAATGCGGCAAAGGGATCGGGGCGGTCTGGTCGAGTCAGCGCAATCGGCGGTCCAAAAAGATCGGGGTCGGCGCGTCGGAGCTCCGCTAATTCCGCCCACAAACTCTGGTAGCGGCGGTAGATGACAGGCCAATCGTATAGTTGCCGCGCCCTTTGCCTTCCTGCTTCGCCCATTTGCCGGCGCAACGCGGGATCGCCGATCAGCCTGTCGCAGGCCGATTCCAGCGCAACCGGATCGAACGCGGTGAGTTGGCTTGTCAGGCCGCAGTAGACATCGTAATTATCG
>Ga0224559_1000758_pt1 | contig 19594 bp, 17 predicted proteins | sample 714S33034metaG_FD_180676 | JGI IMG/M metagenome (GOLD analysis project Ga0224559, IMG submission 180676) | Peat soil microbial communities from Stordalen Mire, Sweden - 717 S3 30-34 | ecosystem: Environmental > Terrestrial > Soil > Wetlands > Peat | place: Sweden: Norrbotten County, Stordalen... | reverse complement strand
ACCTTTCATATCATATGCACGTTTATATCCATCTGTTTTCAGTGAAAACATTACAAAACAGATATCGGACATTGATCCATCACTCTCAATTGTGGAAAACGAAGTTCTTCCCATTATATTTGGGGCAGCTGAAAGGTGTACACCACCATTATTTGAAGATCAACCGCAAGATAAGGTGAATCTAAATGCTAAACTTGGATTTGGTATGCATCAAAATCCTGATCTCAAAAATGAAGGAGAAACAATATGGTACACTCCAATGAGCTGTGAAAAGGTTAAAATACATCTTCCAAGTTTGTGTAAACCAGATGAAAACTGTAAAAAAATTGGTAACCCCTTATCATATTACAACATGATGATATGGAAGGTTAGAAAAGAAGCTAAAACAGAATCACCAACAGATAATAACGAATAAAAAAAAATTTAAAGAGATGGTAAAAATCGAATATTTAACCCCTGCAAGTCCAGAAGAGCGAAAAAGATATTATAGGGAAGAATGGGATATTAAACAAGTCCCAGATTTCATAGCTCATTCTATTCAGGAACGAGAATTTGGTTTTGACCATGTTGGAAGGGGACCCAACGACAGATACAAGGTCTTTAGAAACCCTGATTTACTGAAACGTTTTCTAAAAGTTAGAACACCATTTGCAGCATATTGTTCCGTTGCATATTATGATAAACCACGAAGAAGGGATAAATGGACCAAAGCTGAACTTGTCTTCGATGTTGATGCTAAGGATATTCCTATACGTACATGTGAATGTGAAGGAGTTTGTGAGATCTGCTTAAATGAAGCTAGAGAAATTGTATGTGGAATTATTGACACATTAAAGGAAGATTTAGGATTAAAGAATATTCATATAATTTATTCGGGTAGAGGATATCATGTCAGAGTATTAGATGATGATGTTACACATGTTAACAGCGATGTAAGATCCCAGATAGTGAAGTACATTGTTGGAGCAGAAGTACCTGAAAACGAATACAGCCTGGACTATGAAAAGGTATCGTACGAACATTTTGTGATTCCATTTGGATATCCTAATGTGTTCACTGAACGTGTTAAATATTCAATTCTTCATCTAAACGAACATTCAAATCTAGATGAGGTTAATAAAAAACTTCTTAAGGATGTATTAAAATACAGGCCCCTCATAGAAGAAAATAACTGGGGAATGTTTAAAAACAAAATAGGACCATTACGTTACAAAAAAGTTATAAACGGTATTGCATCAATGAACATGAGTCTTGTAGATGCTAAAGTATCAATAGATCTTAAGAGGATATTAAGACTTCCATCTTCCCTACATTCAATGGTAAGTATGAAGTGTACCGAAGTTAAAAATATTGAGACATTCGACCCATTCAAGGAAGCAGTTCCCAAATTCGTGTACGAGAGAAAAGAATAAAATATTCAATTATAAACAAATATTTTTCATAAATATATAATCCAATTATTTGTTCACATATGGTTAAAGGTAGGAATTCATATGGATAATAAGGTTAAAGCACTTATCCTCATGGTTGTATTATTCTTAATTATAGGATTTTTAACCAACACCAATAACAATACCCAGGTAAAATATCCATCACTATTATCTACATCTAATATGACATCCATTAATTCTAGTTTGATAGGTCCACAAGAAGCAATTGCTATTGCAAATCAAAATATACCTGCATTTGGCCAGGTGAGATATGGAGTTGTATTAGTTCCTAACGGCTATAATCCTATATTATATGGTAACGATGCAAGCTTGGATAATTATGGTCAAGTAATCGTTGTTTCCAAGGTTGACGCTAAGACCGTACAATTTTTAGGTTCAAAAGTTTAAATTCATAATATAAATCTCTAATTTAGATAAAAATGATATTGATAATTTTTGTTGTGAATTAGTTTAATTTTAAATGTTCTAAAGATAGTAATAAATATTTTTATTTTTCAAGAATAAATCATAAAAAGAGGTATTCTAGGGACATATATTAAGATCTATTAATAAACAATTACTAAAAAAAAAATGATATGATAGATATGCTAACAGGTTGAATTATTGTCAGAGATGAATAATAATATTATCTTTAATAACTTTCTTGTTAAACTAAAAGAAATGACTATCATAAGTCATACTAAAATGGCTCTGTTCGTGATTGGGGGAGATTAATGTATTCTAAATTTGAAAATAATAAAACTAAAAACTTGAAATTTACAGATATTTACAAATTAGTGGAACCAATTAAAAAACTTGAGGAAAGTAAATGGTTACCAGATATATATTTTATAGGAAAAACACTAAAAGAATATGCTGATTTACCTTCTGATTATGAAATAAAAGCTTTTATAGAACATGCAACCCAATTATCAGACTACACTGAAGGTGGGTTCCGTGTCCATCCTTCACTGCCAAGTATTGTCCCATCACAATTTCGTGTATCAATTATTGAAGGAGTTACTGGAAATAATGGAGCCTATGCAGTTGGACCGTATATTGCATATGCAAAATCTGCTTTATCTAAAGAGAAACTTGAATTTGAAAAAGAAAGATTAGGCAGAAACTTATTAGTATTTCCTGCCCATTCTATTCGGGGTTTAAAAGCATCATATAATATTGATACCTTCTGTGAGAAGATTAAGGATATTGCAAAACAATATGATAGTGTTAGAATTTGTTTGTATTGGAAGGATGTTCTTTTAGGAAGAGCAGATAACTACAAGAAACACGGATTTGAAGTTGTAACGGCCGGACATTATTATGATCCCATGTTTATGCCTAGATTAAAAAGTATAATAGAAACATCAACTATGACCATGTCAAATAAACTTGGAACCTATGTAGGCTATTGTATATTCCTTAATAAACCTCATTATCTATTAAAAAGTAGGGTAGAAATGGATAAAATCATTAGCGATGGAAAAGAATCTGCTGAAATTGAATATAATGTTTCAAGAAATATGCGGAAAAGACTTAAAAATCAGAATATTAATTTAATTTTTGAATTATTATCAAAAAATCAAGAGATTATCACAGAAGACCAATATAATCATTTGAATAAATATTGGGGTTTTGACCAAATAAAAACACCAAAAAAATTGAGGAAATTATTATTAGAAATCGAAGGGGAATATCAGATCAAAACTGATGATATAAAATTATTAAAAAAGGATATAAGAGATAAAAATGATGCTATCAAAAGAAGAGACGAATTAATTAGGAATAGAGACGAAATTATCAGAGAAAAAAACGATATCATCAGAAATAGAGACAATATAATCCGAGAAAAAATTAATATTGTCCAAAATAATAATAAAATAATCCTAGAAAAAAATGATGTCATCAGAAATAGGGATAATGAAATCAATAAAATTATAAACTCAAATAGTTGGAAGGTAACAAGATACTTTCGAAAAATATTTTCATGGATAAGATAAGAAAATTATTCGAAACTGTTTGATCATTAATTATAGATCAGAGTAATAGATTACAAGAACTAAACTCATCCTTTAATAAGAGTACTCTGATTTAAATTTAATATAATCTTATTTTATCGATAGAGAAGTTCTCCTTGGTTTAAATAATGATGTAAAAAGTATAATATTTTACCCTCTGCTTTATCTGAATTTAAATATTCTTTTACATCGATTATTTTATGTTCCTTCATGATCTTCTTTTTAAGGTGTTTCCCAAATTTAAGATATCCTGATTTCTTTCCAGTCATAAGATCTGATAAAAGTGTTTCACCATCAATATAATCTCTTTTTACACCTACAACCCATCTATCCTGTTCTATCCATACATTTTGATCATATTTTTCTAAAAATCTTTCCTGGTGTTCTCTGATCCATATCTGTGGTCCTTCATGTTTTTTTATGCATGGAAGTTGCCATGTTTCAAATTCTATTAGAATAACTGCTTGATCATCTTCATCTGTCCATGATTTACTTCCAAAAATCGAGAAACCCTCAGATTCAGCTATCTTTACAATAGAATTTTCAGTCTTTTTGATCTGTGGATAAATAGCATCTGCCGGTATTTTTGGTGGTTTAAAACATATAAGCACAGTTTTGGTGGTTCTTTTATTGAATTGTTCCATCATGATATGTGGGTTGGTTTTATATTCCATTAACTTGAAATATCCTTCAGATGGGTTTTGTAAGAAGTTTCCAGCTGCAACAATAAATTCTGACATTTTTTGGAGTGTGAGTGCTGCAGCCACATTTCTTTTTTTATCGACGGGGTCTATAGCTATCAATGGGTCCTTAAATAAGCTGCTTGTTCCATAATTTTCTATATCTAATATATATCCATAATTCCAGTTTTTAGCGGCATTTTGAAGTGTTTGTATGAAGTTATCGTATTTAAGTATCATCATTTCGCATAGATACCCTGAAAAGCCACCAACTTTAAATTCTGATCCGTATGTTCCAACAGAATCCATAAATTTTTTGAGTAAAACAACTTCATTAGATTGTTTATCTGTTAAATTAGCCTTAATATATTTTGTATGAAGTAAGGTTCGGTCAACAGCTGATTTAAGTTCTATGGAACTTTTTATATCATAGCATGGTACAAAATCTACATAATAACCATCAATATAACCTGTTACATATGGATGTGATGCGTAACGTTCTTCTGAACTACCTTCCATCTTTTGAATACATTTATGTCCAATTTTTAACCCATATTCCTTGAGATATTCACTGGATGTTTCTAATGGAAACTTGATTAAAATATCAATATCTGCATTGCCAGCCAGCCATGTTCCTTTGGCAACTGAACCTACGAGAACAGCGGTTGTCGGTACATTAAGTTCATCTGAACTTTCATTGAGAACTTTAATAAGTTTGTTAGAAAGATCTTTTACCTTCTTATTCTCCTCTTTTGAAGGTTTTATTTTCATTAAAAGATTATCATAATCTATATCTGTCAAATAAGTCACCTTTGAATTTAAAAAAATGTAAATAAAAAATATATTGCTAAAGTATACATTTGCAGATCTAGACTATTCTAAATCATCAAATTTGGTATACCTTCTTAGAATTGGATTTATATCATAATATAAGTTATAGGTAAATTTCCTTTATATCTGTGTATATAGGCCCAACCGGTGTTAGATCACTTTCTTTTAGAATTAATCTGTCAACATTCATTGTTCCTACATCAACATCTTCGAGTTCTTTTACCATTGAAACCAGTAGTTCTTTATTCTGCACACCCTTAACACGTCCAATTGTTAGGTGTGGTATGTAACTTCTTTCCTTGTTAAATCCCATCTTAACAAATTCCTGGTCAAAATCTTCCTGCATTCTTGAAAATTCTTCTGGTTCTTCAATACCCAGCCAGATAACTTTAATATATCCCAGGCTTGGGAAAGCACCGGTACCTTTGATTTTAATATCAAATGGTTTGTAAGATTCTATTTTATTCTCTGCCATATTAATTATGGTATCTGCCTTTTCAGGAGTTATATCACCTAAAAATTTAAATGTAAAGTGTAAATTTTCAGGTTCCACAAATTTTATAAGTGCATTGGCTTCAGTTAGTGTTTTTTGTATTTCTATTATTTTATCAACAAGTTTAGAATTTAATTCGATTGCCATAAATGCTCTCATGTTATCACCTAATTGCAAGATTCTTTATCCTGTTAAGACTTTCATTAGGAGTTTCAATAGTGTTTAGAAGGTAGACATCTAAATTACTGAAAAGTTCTCTGAAAAATTCTTTTCTAAGATCGAACTTTCTAATATTCCTAACCAATTGATGTGGATTACAAAAATCCTTTTCAATCATGAAATCCATTGCATCATCAACATCAAGTTTAACAAATGGGGGATGTTCTTTATCCCTCTCAAGTAATACAACTGTTTGAAGCGTTGAACTTTCCCTTGTACGTCCTTCAAATAATGTATTTACATCGGCTAATCCTCTGCCGCGTGTGTCAAGTTTAACTTTTTTAAGTTCTTCTGAAAAGGATTTCCATACATTTATTATATCGTCACGTATGTATGAATTTTTTTCAGATGAATATACAACAGATGCATTTTTAAAGAGTCTAGTAAAAAACCAGTCATCGGATATATAATTAAAATCCTCGTTTTCAAGCAAACCATAGGTAAGTGTGGACTTACCAGTTCCAGGTGGACCTATTATGGCTATTGCATGACCTTTATAGTCAACTGTTGAACCGTGTACCGAGTATCTTCTATGTACACTGTGATATTCTTCGAAGAAATCTGATATTGCAGCAAGCGCAATACTTTTTATCCAACCATAATAATCACAGTTTTTTATTATACACGTCTTAGAAAGTGGTTCGTACATAACCCGAAGTTTTCCACCATCTACAACTGAAAATATTTTTGCATGTGGTCTTATGTCTTCATTCATGAATTTAAAGTTGTCTTCCCATTCTTCTTTAAAATCTGTGTTATCTGTTAAAAGTTTGACACATGCACCGTGAATATTAGCCTTTCTTTCATACCTTACTTTAGCAAGCAAATCATCAAAAAGGGCATCTTTATCGGTGGGACTGATTATTTCAACTTGATATCCTGACATTTTTACTCACCATCAAAATAATGGATAAATAAATAACTAAAATATATTATATTATTCAATTACTAATTATTTTTCGATTATTGTCTCTTCAATAGCCATCCCAAAATGTCTGGCATTTTTATCTAAGTATACCATTACTTTATCCCCTATTTTGAGTTCAGCAACAGATAATGGATTGCCATTATCTTGTACGAGTCTTATGGTTTCAGCATTTTGGAGAACTGTTCTGATGGTAAAACCATTATATTCTGCTTCAACCAGCATCAATGGTCTTTTCTCAATTTTCACACGGCCAACAACTGTGGTTTTGCTATTTCCATTTTTATCCACGGTTAATACTTCATCTCCTGTTTCTATTTCAGATAGATATCGTGTCTTGTTTCCTGGTGTCATTACATATGCATGTACTGGTCCTGCATTAACTCTAAATGGTCTAGATGCTACATATTCACTTTCTAAAGATTCACTGTGAACTAGGAAAAGTCCTTTAGAATAGGAACCTACTAACATACCCTCCCCAACATTCATAATGGAACATGTGTCTACACAGACCCTGTCTCCAGAACCAACAGGTTCTACACGCGTGATTGTAGCTGGTAAAAGTTCATAGCTTTCTGAATCTATGGTTTCAACTAGTTCTGCAACCTTTTTTATCTGTGAAATATTATCGGGAACTATAAGAACCCCATCTGTACCATATTCAAGTGTTTCAAGAGCTAGTTTAGCTTCGTCAAAATTATTTACAACAGCTATAATTTTAACGTCTTCACCCTGTAGTTCTGCAATAATATTCTCTAATGGTATGACAGTCCAATCTTTACCAAGGAGTACTAGGTAATCTACTACTTTTCCAAGTTTAGATGCTAGCTCTTCGTGTTTTTTACTGCTTATCTCCACATATGCAGCAACTGTTTTACCATTTCTTTTTAGATTATCTACTTTTTCTAAATCCTTTGATTTTGATAGATCTTCGGGGATTATGTTGGTTCCGTCACCTTCCGAATTTCTTCCGACCATGAATATATCTGCATCATCGGTATCAGACACAAGGTTAAGATTTCCAAGTTTTTTTATCTTGTCAACATCGGAGAAGTCAACAACATATTCTATTCCGGATTCAAGTGCTGTTGTAACGAACTGCTTCTTTATATCCCATACTTTTCCTTCTGCCATAATCCATGCAAACTTCATTTTATACCTTCCAGTTAATGAATAATATATGTAGTTAATGTTTCACTAAATTAGGTTTGATTGACCATTCTATAATGTTCCTTTTTAAATATCAGCATATGAAACCAATTCTTTGGTCTATGAAATATGCTGTTAATATATTTTATTTAAGATGTACCGTTAAGTATCTTGAGTGCTTCTTCAACATCCATGTTGTCGTGCACTATCCCGGCTATTGCTTGGGTCGTTTTTCTTGGTGATGGTGCCTGGAATATATTTCTTCCAATTGCAACACCCGCTCCACCAACGTCAACAGAATTTTTGACCATTTCAAGCAGTTCCCTGTCGGTTTCAACCATTGGCCCGCCCGCTATTACAACAGGTACAGGACATCCGTCAACAACTTCTTTGAAAGTGTTGGGATCTCCTGTGTAGTTGGTCTTGATAATATCTGCACCTAATTCTGCACCGGCCCTTGCAGCAAGTTTTACAACATCTACAGAATGTTCACTTGTGATCTTCTTACCTCTTGGGTACATCATAGCTATTAATGGCATTCCCCATTCATCACATGTTTCGGATATTACACCAAGCTGTGAAAGCATTTCTGGTTCTTTTTCTGATCCTATATTGACGTGTACTGATACAGCATCGGCACCTAATTTAAGTGCCTTTTCAACGGTTGTAACAATAACTTTATGATCTGGATCTGGTCCAAGATTAGTACTTGCTGAAAGGTGTATTATAAGACCAATGTCACTTCCGTATCCTCTATGGCCTTTACCTACCATTCCTTTATGTTCAATTACTGCATTAGCTCCACCACTTGCTACTTCGTCTATTGCTGCAGCCATATCTGTAATTCCTGCAACTGGTCCAATTGAAACACCATGGTCCATTGGAACTATGACACATCTTCCTGTTTTTCTATTTAATATCCTTTCAATCCTGATCCTTTTGCCTATCATAAAACACCCTCCTAGTTTATTTTAGAAGACCAAAGTTTGAATTCCTTCAACCTTGGTGGTATTCCATCGTTTCCAGACGATTCAAGCCATCCCATTTCGGATTTTACCAGCTCGTCTGTTGAAGCTGAATGTATAAAATCTAAAAGTCCTCTATTTCTTATTATAGTGACACGAGGTTTTAAAGTTGATGACCATATAAAAAATACCTTGAATGTTGTGTCTGGATGGTATCCACCACCAAGGTCAACCGATAAAACATCACATCTTCCAATTTCTTCAATTTTATTAGCAACATCTTCCAAGACTTCATGGAGTCTGACGTCTGCTTTTATAAATTCAACACTAGAATATTCTTCTGTAATTGATTTCATAGCATTAACAGATTCTGGACTGTTATCCAGTGATATAATTCTACCATCGGATGAAAGATCTTGGATAATTCTAGTTGAATTACCAACATGGCATCCAAGCTCTACCACCACATCATCTTTCTTAATAATATCTCTTAAAACTTGCCTATAAACTTTGATATCATATACAACTTTTATCATGATTTAAACCAAAAATTTATTCAAACTATCTTTTATAAGTCCTACACTTCCCATAAACATTGATAATATTAATAAATAATAATATAAAAAATTATATATTATACTATTATTCCTTAAAGAGTTGATATTCTTTCTGTTTTATTTATGAGTTAATCTATAAAGTTTTATTCCTGTGATTCCAACCCATACCCATGATACGATAAGGAATGCTCTTTGTGATAGTCCGGGATAAAAACCATACAAAATTGCAATCTTAAGTATGATTACAAGGATTATGGATATTAATCCGCTTATTAAAGAATAGGTTGCATATCTCCCCCATACAGTACTATCACCATTTTTTAAACCCTGCCACATGAGTAATTGTGCGGCTATGATGGCAACAAATGCTGTTGCACTTACAATATTATGGGGATTTGCCGAGAGATAACTTTCGGGAAAAATACCAGCCAACCCTACGCCGATAGCAAATAATATTACCATCCAAACTCCAGCTTTTAATGATCTTCCCATTGGAGTTGGCAATGCATTTTTAAGACCTAATGCAAATATTATTGTCAAAATTCCAAATACTATAAAATTAATATTTTGAAGTATTGCTAGATGACCAACACCCAGATCACTTACAAAATTGTAGTACTGACTGTAACTCGGTCTTAATAAACTCTCAACAATAACCATAACCCAGAAAATTATAGGTGCAAGAATACCACAAATAGCGTAAAATCGTTGTTTCTTTATATTGCTATTATTATCATCATTAACCATTAAATCACACCTTTCATCTTTGATATAAATCATGTTCTTTCTTTGAATAATTGAATTTCAACTAATTGATTGTATGATTATTATTTAAAGAATTTATTAAGCTCTCTTGCAACACGTTTAGGGTCACCACTATCTAATGAACCAGCATGACCAAGCCCATCTAATTCGACACGTTCAACATTGGGTAATATCTTTTCTAGTACATCAAGAGTGTGTTCTAGAAATTTAGGACTTTCACTTCCCCCAACCAATAGTACATGTCCAGATACATTTCGAAAATCTTCAAGGGTGCCTTTCATCTCAGTTACCAATAGATAATCATAGTGGAATGATGGAATTAATATGCTGAACGAAACATCATCATCCTTAACATTATTGTATTCTAATTTATAATATAATCGGAAGAAAATAACCAATAAAAATCTTGGTAAACCTGTTATATATGAAGGTACACCAAAATAGATTCCAAAATCCTTCAACATGGTAACAGTTGCATCTACGAGTTTTCCTTCGGAAATTTCCCTGTCAAAACGGGGCATAAATGATAATATTTCTATTATAGAATTGTTAACATCTAATGGGGGTTCATATAATGCGGCTTTTTTTATTGAAGGTAATCTTAATGCACATTCCAATAGGATAAGAGCACCAGAGCTCAGTCCAAATAAATTTTGTGCACCGGTTTTTTTTATAATTGCATCTATATCTTCAACTTCTTTTTGTATGGAGTAATCTTCACCAAAGGGTCCACTCAGACCACGTCCACGACGATCAGGAATATATAATGTAAAATTATCTGCCAGTTCACTTCCAAGAGTCATAAAATGTTGTGATGCATTGGCACCACCATGCATTAATATAACTCCAGGTCCACTGCCCATAATCCTATACCCAATAACTGTACTATCTTTAGATATCACAGTATTAGTTGTATATTCACTATTTTCAGCCATAATAAGATACTTTTCCTTTAAGATAATTCTTACTTTAATTTTTCAAATGTTATAATTCAATTTATTAATTTTTTTTGATTAACTCAAAATTTAGAATATTATAATGTATTGTGATGTTAAGATTCTAAGTTTATTCTTAAAATTTTTTTTCTTAATCTTCTAATTCAAAGATTTCTTCATATATAATTTTTTTAGAGCTATTCTTATTTCATAAGCTAAATTTCTAAATAATAATAAAATATCAAATTTTTATTAACTATCATTAATATCCACAAATATATTTTTATAAGAAACGTTCAATTAAATAAAAAAAATTTTAGGAAAGTAAACCAGCAAGGTAACCGGTTGAAAATGCCTGTTGAAGGTTGTATCCACCACTAGGTGCACATCCCTGTATGATTTCACCAGCAAAATACATGCCATTTACTACCTTGGATTCCATACTATTGGCCTTTATATAATCCCTTGAAACTCCACCACATGTAACAATAGCTTTATCTATTGGTAAATGTCCATTAACTGTTAGTGGGAATGCTTTTAACAGATTTATAATAAAATTTCTTTCCTTCTTATTTATCTGATTCATCTTCTTCTTAGGATCTGTGTCGGCAAGTTTTAAAACTACAGGTATCATTCTGTTAGGCACAAAAAGTTTCAAATAGTTCTTAACATCAACCTTTCCATGTGTCTCAAAAGCCCCTAACAACGCACTTTGAAGCTCTTCTATTGTAAAATTAGGTTTAAGATCGAGATATACATTTATATATTGATTATCTTCGAGTAATGAAATAATTTTTGCACTGTTATCAAGAATTAAAGGTCCTGATATACCATAATGAGTAAAAAGAAGATTTGCGCCTTCAAAAACCATTTTAGGATTTCTGATAATCAGACGAACATCTTCGAGAGTAATCCCCTGTAAACCCTTAACCCAAGATTCTTTAACTTTTAAAGGTACAATACCCGGTTGTATTGGGGTTACACCATGTTCGGTATCTAGTGCAATCCTGAAACCATCCCCTGTTGATCCTGTCTCTGTATACGATGCACCACCAGTGGCAAGGATAACCTTTTTAGCTACAATAACTGTATTATAGGCAAAATTCAATTTAAAAATATCCTTACCCTTAGATGGTATCTTAATACTTTGAAGCCGAGCATTATATACAATTTTAACACCATTTTTCTTCATAGAAGTATCTAAAATTTTCAGGACAGATTTGGAATCATCTGTAACAGGAAAAACCCTGCCACCATCTTCAACTTTAAATTCTAAACCTCTATTTTCGAAAAATTCCATGAGATCGGTGTTTGATAAATTTGAAAAGGCCGATCTAAAGAATGAACCACGATGTCCGAATTTATCTAATAACTCTTTCATAGATGCAGTATTAGTTAAGTTACATCTTCCATTACCTGTAAGCAGAAGTTTTTGACCAGCAGATGAGTTTCTCTCGATGAGGATTACTTTATGTCCATTTGATGATGCCGTTATTGCAGCCATCATTCCAGCAGGTCCTGCACCAATCACTGCAATGTCATACATATCACTATTTTTGTTCATAATTTAGGGTTCCTGTCTTATTTTTTATATATTATATTATTTTACCTTTAATCAAAAATTTTGTTAGAATATAAATAATTGAATTTAATTAATAAATAAAAAAAAAAAATTAAGAAAATTTAAGGTGTAAGTCTCCTTCTATCCCTTGGGAAGAGAACTGTTTCCCTTATATTCTTTAAACCTGTCATGGTCATTGTGAACCTTTCAGCTCCAACACCCCAACCTGCATGTGGCGGCATTCCATATTCAAATGCTGCTAAATATCTGTTGAAAGAATCAGGATTAAGACCCTGTTTTTTTATCTTTTCAACCAGTAGATCATGGTCATGTACCCTCATAGCACCCGAAGATATTTCAAGATCTTTGTACATCAGATCAAATGCACAGCTTTTTAGTGGATTTTCCGAGTTTGGCATTACATAAAACGGTTTAATAGCTGTTGGCCATCCTGTTATGAAATAATATCCTTCCATCATTTCACCCATAGCTTTTTCAGCAGCTCTGGACATGTCTTCACCATGTTCCATGTGTACGCCCTTATTATTGACCATATCTACCATTTCATCATATTCTATTCTTGGAAATGGTGTTTCGGGTACTTGGAGATCAAATTTTAGTGTGTCAAGATCGTCTTGACAATATTTTTTAACCTGTGTAACTGCATCTACAACCATTCTTTCAAGTAGATCCATTGCATCGACATCATCTGTGAATGCTGTTTCAACATCGATAGATGTGACTTCATTTAGATGGCGGAGAGTGTCATGTTCTTCTGCTCGGAATATTGGTGCAATTTCATATACATTGTCAAATCCTGATGCCATCATCATCTGTTTGTACAGCTGCGGGCTCTGTCCTAGGAAAGCTTCCCTTTCGAAGTATGTGATCGGGAACAGTTCTGTTCCACCTTCTGTAGCTGATGCGCCTATTTTAGGTGTGTTTATCTCAGTATAATCTTGGCTTTCAAGGAAATTACGCACAGAATGTAACATTCTACTTTTTATCTTAAAAATTGCACTTACACTGTGTTTTCTAAGATCAATAAATCGAGAATCAAGTCTTGTATCAATTTCAGCGTGTGTCTTCTCTGTAGTGTCCAGTGGTAGTGGTAATTTAGATTCACTTAAAAGTTTGAGTTCTATCGGTATGATTTCCACACCGCCAGGTGCTTTACCTGATTCTTGTACCTTACCCTTCACAACTATAACAGATTCCTTTTTAAGTTTCCTTAATTCTTCAAAGAGTTCTGGTGAGATCTTCTTTGAAGGAGCTGTAATTTGAGATACACCATCTCTGTCTCTTAAAAGTACAAAGATAATTCCTCCAAGATCTCTCATCTCATGGATCCATCCCATAAGAACAACTTCATCTTCTTTCATATCCGGTTTTATCTGTTTTGAGTAATGGGTTCTTCTGCAGTTTTCTAATGAATCTATCAATGTTATTCACCTCTAAAATTATAAAAAGCCTAAAATTAGCTTCTAAAATATTTATTATTAAGTTCTGTTTTAATATTTTGAGTTAATGAGTAAAAATTCAGTTATACTAACACTAGTTATAATAATATTTCAGATATATGTATATTATACTTTGGGAAACACACCGATCTATGCTTGTAGGAATATAAATTATATTTTTGATGCATTATTAAATTCTGTATTTTAAATAGCCGGTTCATAATATATTAAAATATTAAAGTAATTATTTAGTGACTTTATTAAAACGTTTTTTGAAGGATTCTGCATGTGCATATAGTCCTTCATATTCAGCTAATGTTGTCACCATTTCATTCAGGTTGATAACTCCTTTATCATTTAATCTTTGTACAGTTGGTTTTTTAATAAATGATTCTGCTGAGAGTCCTGAGTACATTCTAGCACATCCCGAAGTTGGAAGCACATGATTAGTGCCTGATCCATAATCACCAGCAGATACTGGAGTTAATTCACCTAAAAATATGGAACCAGCATTTGTTATATTTTTAACTACTTCCTCAGGGTTTTCTGTCATTATGATTAAATGTTCTGGTGCATATTTATTTGAAAATTTGATTGCTTCATCAATAGATGGTGCTACTAGGATAAGACCATATTTTTCTAGTGATTCTGTAATGATTTCATTCCGTTTCATCTGCACAGACTGTTCGTTGACTATTTTGTCAACCTTCAAAGCAAGTGTTTCTGATGTGGTTACTAGCACACATGCAGCATTAGGGTCATGTTCTGCCTGTGCTATCATATCTATAGCTATATACTCAGGATCTCCTGTTTCGTCTGCAATAATTAAAACTTCTGAAGGTCCTGCTGGAAAATCTATATCCACATCTCCATAGACTAATTTTTTAGCAGCTGTTACAAAGATATTTCCGGGTCCCACTATCTTATCAACCTTTGGAATAGTCTTCGTTCCGTATGCCATTGCAGCTACTGCTTGAGCTCCTCCAACTTTGTATATTTCAGTTGCACCTGCAACCCTAGCTGCTGCAAGTACAACATCGCTGACACTTCCATCTGGTTGGGGTGGTGTGCAGCATATTATTCTGGATACACCTGCAATTTTTGCGGGTATCACTGTCATGAGTATAGTTGAAGGATAAACAGCACGTCCACCGGGAATATAACAACCCACAATGTCAAGAGGACGTATAATTTGACCGGCCATTACGCCATCATCCACTTCAATCATCCATTCATCGGGTATTTGGGCTTTATGAAACTTTGAGATATTATGGGCTGCTTTTTTAAGAGCTTTGATTAATTTATCATCTAAATTTTTAAGACTGTTATTGATAACCTCATCATCAACACGTATTAAATTCAGTTCAACATTATCGAACTTTTTGGTATACTGTCTGAGAGCAGTATCTCCATCCTTTTTAACAGTCGATAATATTGTTTTAACTGTATCCATAACACCTTCAGCATCAAGTTTAGAACGATTGAATACTTCTGTGTTTTCCTGATATTCTAATTTTATTATTTTCATCCTATCACAACTATTAGATTCCTTAAAGTTAAATATTTATTTATTATATTAAATATTTTGAATTATCATCTCTATAAATGATATTTAGTTCAATTATAATATCAATAAAATTAGATTTCTAGTGTTGAAACTGGTTTTATTAAGTTGGAATTACTTTTCATGATTATTTCTTTTTGATCATAACTACAAGCCATTGATTCAGTATGAAAACGCTCTTTATTGTTTTGTTTCATAGATAAACATCCATATAAACTGTATAATTCTAATATCAAATCAATTTAATTATATAGTTTTATCTAACTAACAATCATTTATTCATTGTCTACAATATTATTTTTAACATTCACATAAACAAGCACAAAAGAAAACTATGATAAGTATCAACATTTTAGTATGAATATGTACCGGAACATATAATTGTGACGTCAATCACGATTTTTTATATCTATAATTATTTTCATTCAAAACCTTTATGTGTGATGATAATCAATTTTAATTTACACAACATCGGCATGTGAATATCTTGAAATTAGAACTCAAGTCCTTATGTCTTTTTTTAATGAGGTACTTTACAGAGTATACTTAACATGCCCGTAGATTCATTCAAATATCCTTAAAGAGAAGGTGTCTGTAAAAATGTACAAGGATGAGCTCATACAAATACATCAGTTTCTGGTATACGTTTTAAAGAATCTTGAAGACGAATACACAGTGAAAGATGAATGTAAAGAATACATTTGTCTAAATATTAGCCCCCATCATATACACCGGACCAAAGCCGAACATAAATATGCTATTTTTGTACTTTCAACTGCTATTTCAGAAGTAATAGCTAACAATAACGGTGGAACGTCTACAACAAATATTTCTAATGGTCTTAATGAATTGGTTAAAAGATCTAAAAAAGAACTTATTAAATTCCAAGATGATGGTGCTTTAAGATATCAAAACCAGAAAATTGAGATGTGAATAAATATTCTGATCCATTATTATTTTAATGGATAAGATAATCTAATTTAATTATTTTTACAAGTTAAAAAGATATCCAACAAAGTTATAAATATATTTTTAAATATTTAACTAATGAAGAATTTTACATGAAATTTATTACTCAATTATAAAGTATTTTTTTAGAAGATTTTATAAGTTAATTTAATCAATCTAATCAAAAATGTTAGTATTAACGGTATAATAGGATTATTTTATTTGTTCAGAATTTTTTAGGAGTGCATCAAAATGAAAACCCTGAGAAGAATGTTATGTTTGGTTGATGGAGAACACTACTTCCCTGTAACTAAATCTGCGCTTGACATGCTAGACAGTCTTGAACACAATGAAGTTGTTGCAGTTGTATTTATTGGAGGTACAGAAAAGTTAAGAGATTCATCCGAGGCAGGAATAGCTGAAAAACTCGGAAGACCCGTATACTTTGGTGAAAATCATTATGATATACCATATCAAAAAATAGCAGACACCGCAGAAAAATACAGTGCAGATGTGGTTATGGATCTTTCAGACGAGCCCATTGTTGATTATTCAATAAGATTTAATATAGCCACAGTCGTGCTTTCAATGGGAATACCATATGAAGGACCAGATTTTAAATTTTTCCCAATAACAGAACATGATGTACTGAAAAAACCATCTGTAAAAATATTAGGAACGGGTAAAAGAATCGGTAAAACAGCTGTATCTGCATATGCTGCCAGATTAATACATAAAAATAATTACAATCCTTGTGTAGTTGCAATGGGTCGCGGAGGTCCAGCTGAACCAGAGATTGTGCATGGTGATAAGATTGAAATAACTCCCCAGTACCTGATGGAACAATCAGACAAGGGTGTACACGCCGCATCAGACCACTGGGAAGATGCATTGATGAGCCGTATATTAACAATCGGTTGCAGGCGCTGTGGTGGTGGTATGGTTGGGGATGTATTTATCACCAACATGAAGAAAGGAGCAGAACTTGCAAATGATGTGAATTCAGATTTTGTTATAATGGAAGGTAGCGGTGCAGCCATACCACCAATTAAAACAAACAAACACATTGTACTGGTAGGTGCAAACCAGCCAATTATCAACATTGAAAAATTCTTTGGACCATTCAGAATAAATCTAGCAGATCTAGTTGTAATAACCATGTGCGAAGAACCAATGGCAAGCAATGAAAAGGTTGAAAGAATAGAAAATTATATTAAAAAAATAAATCCCGATGCAACTGTTATATCAACAGTATTTAGACCAAAACCTCTTGGAGATGTCAAGGGTAAAAATATACTATTTGCAACAACTGCACCAACTGCAATACAGAGCGTTCTAATTGAACACCTTCAAGATTTCTACGGTTGTAAAGTTGTAGGAACCACATCACACCTTTCTAACAGACCATTGTTACAGAAGGATATTGAAAAATATATAGACACAGCAGATGTTATGTTAACAGAGTTAAAAGCTGCTGCAGTGGACGTGGCTACAAGAGATGCTCTTAAAGCCGGACTGGAAGTTATTTACTGTGATAACATTCCAATAGTAACGGATGGAAACAATGAAAAACTTAAAACCGCAATTATAAACGTTGTGGACAGTGCTATTGATTCATTTAAGGGTAAATAATATAATACATTCAATCATTTTATTATAATCACAAGTTCAAATTCATAATTTTCTTAATTAAATAGAGTTATGATGGATAAATAATGAAGTAATAGATTAATTATGGTTTATTAGTGGTAAAAAGGGATATTCATAGTTTTTTAAAGATAAATACGTATAATAACTTGTTATATTATATGACAGATCACAAACTATTTATAGAACCTCTAACCCACTGATAAAATACATAACAAGATAACAAACAGAAATAAAGGAGTTGATTATAGTGGCAAATATAGGTGGCGGAGGCCAGCAAATTTTAATATTACCCGAAGGTACACAGAGACTTTTAGGTAGAGAAGCTCAAAGAATGAATATTATGGCAGGTAAAGCACTTGCAGAGAGTATTAGAACAACATTAGGTCCTAAAGGAATGGACAAAATGCTTGTTGATGGTCTTGGAGATATTGTTGTAACCAACGATGGTGTAACCATACTTAAAGAAATGGACATCGAACATCCTGCAGCTAAAATGTTAGTTGAAGTAGCAAAAACACAGGAAGATGAAGTTGGAGACGGAACAACAACAGCAGTTATAATTGCTGGGGAACTCCTCAAAAAAGCTGAAGACCTCCTTGAAATGGAAATACACCCAACCGTAATTTCAATGGGATACAGGAAAGCAGCAATCAAAGCACAAGAAATTCTTGATGAAATATCAATTAAAGCATCAGACCGTAAAACACTCCAGAGTATTGCAATGACAGCAATGACTGGAAAAGGTACTGAAAAAGCTCGAAAACCACTAGCAGAACTTATTGTAAAGGCTGTTCAGATGGTTGAAGAAGACGGTGTCGTTGAAAAAGACCACATAAACATCAACAGAATCCAGGGAGCAACAGTTGAAGAATCACAGATAGTCAACGGTGTTGTAATAGACAAAGGCAGGCTTGACCCATCAATGCCTAAAATAGTTGAAGATGCAAGAATAGCACTCCTAAAATTCCCAATAGAAGTTAAAAGTCTAGAAACCGATGCTAAAATAAACCTCACAGACCCATCCCAGATGAACGCATTCATCGAACAAGAAGAAAAAATGATCAGGGAAATGGTTGACAAAGTTATAGCCAGCGGAGCAAATGTTTTATTCTGTCAGAAAGGTATCGATGACCTTGCTCAGCACTACCTAACAAGGGCAGGAATACTTGCAGTTAAAAGAGTCAGGAAATCTGACATCGAAAGGTTAGAAAAAGCAACAGGTGCAAGGGTTGCAACCAACCTAGACGATCTCAGTACCGAAGACCTTGGAATTGCTGGACAGGTTTACGAGAAAAAAATCTTTGACGAAGTGCTTCTATTCATAGAGGATTGTATAGACCCTAAAGCTGTTTCAATCATACTCAGAGGAAGTACAAAACATGTTGCTGAGGAAGTTGAAAGAGCAGTTGACGATGCAATTGGAGTAGTTGCAGCAACACTCGAA
>Ga0224559_1000757_pt1 | contig 19597 bp, 14 predicted proteins | sample 714S33034metaG_FD_180676 | JGI IMG/M metagenome (GOLD analysis project Ga0224559, IMG submission 180676) | Peat soil microbial communities from Stordalen Mire, Sweden - 717 S3 30-34 | ecosystem: Environmental > Terrestrial > Soil > Wetlands > Peat | place: Sweden: Norrbotten County, Stordalen... | reverse complement strand
CTCGGGACATCCCCTACTTTCGCCGGACTTCGCTTACCTGTGCCGACACCTCTGGTCGCAAGCGCCGCAAATGGCTGTAGGTACTTTCCGACGATGTCAGGACTTGCTCAGCCTCGCTAGGCTCTTGGCTTGAACAGAGATGCCGCCCCCGACGAGGCCGCCGGCGCTTTGTTTACGGGCAGAACCGCCCGAGGACACGAGGCAGATGCAAATGACATCCGCTGTTTCCACGTTCGGGCGTAAGTCCGAGTTTGATTCCTTTCTCTGTGCGCCGATTGGCGAAGAGCGAAACGGGATGCTGCTCAGCGTGCTGTCGGCACTGGCGCGTCTGGATGTGGATCCGTGGCAGGAGGCGGCGACACTGACCAACATGCCAGCTCGGGACGCGACACTCCGATTGACATCCCTGCTTTCCTCTCTGCCATCTGATGCGGCGACCCTGTTGGCGCCCAGCGCAGTTGTTCGCCTGATCTCGCTCCTGCCGCAGGAATCGCCGCGCGACCGTTGGCCGCGCGGGACGTCGGTCAGCGCGACAACCCGATACGGGGCGATCGCGCTATACCTCTTCGCGGCTTTCGTCATCATGTTCGCTGAGCAGTATGCCGGAGACCACCACCCGCCACCTTCGAAAGACGGCGCCTCAGCGCCACAGTCCAGCGAGGCAGGGCCGCCGTCGAAGATCGAAACCAATCCCGTCAAAGGTCCGTGACGTCCTGACCCCAAGCGATATTGGGGCGGATTCGGCAGGCGCTGCCTGAGGGCGCGCCAGACGAACCAAGGCGCCCGTACATTCGGGCTGGGGACGGCCGCGGGTTAAGCCTCTTGGCGCCGCCAGCTCGAAGCGATCCAGTGAAGGCCCTCAATCGCGAACGATCACGCCCTCAGTTCCGATTTGCTAAGCGAATTGCAATGCGAAACTTTCAACTACTCGTTCGCGCCTCGAACCTGCTCAACGAACTCGTCGCCAACAAACCACAGAGCGAATCGCAGGCGAGCGTCGCAGCTGTCGGGTTCGCCCGCTTGCCCTGTCCCGACGGCGCTGACCGCGGCTTCAAGCGTCGCTTGGTCGTGACCACGGAACGACCTGAAGAATTTCAGTCAGCAGATGAAGAAGGACGGCTATTCGGTCGCCGGTGAAGGCTACAGTCTCGGCTACCCCGTGGACGCGGCCGGTGTTGGAATGTACGACGGAATGGCTCGTGAGTCCGGCGTTACGGCCCATGGGGCTTTGGTGGGGCCTGGCGACTACAACGGGCGGGCTGGCTCGGGCGACATTGAGGAACATCGCGATGCCTCGCAGTCTCCGTCTCAGCCCCATCGCAACGTGCCTCTATTTTGCCCTGACGGGTCCACTTCTGGCCGCACCGACCGCCAACGCGAACGCAACGACGCCCACGCCCGCGACCTTGCGAGGACGTACTCACCGAGACGCGAGGCGTTTACGAGAGCTATTTGTCAGATTTGCAACGTGAGGGCGCCACGCAGGTCGACCTGCCGCAATGCCGCGAACGACAGATCGCCGCCGCCGTTCCCGTCACGGGATCGAACGCAACCTTCCGCTCCGACGAGTTGCTCGGCGTCGAAGTGCGAAGCCCCGACGGCGTGGCGCTCGGCAGCGTTGACGACCTCGCGCTGAACCCCGAGACGGGAAAGCTCGGCTATCTGGTGATCGCCCGAGGGGGGTTCTTCGGCTTCGATGAAACCCGTATTCCGATCCCTTGGGACGATTTCAAGGCGACGCCCAACGCGAGTCTGCTGGTGCCGGATACGACCAAGAGCGTGCTCGACGCGGCCCCGCACGTGAGCAGAAACTCGTTCGTGGTTGGCGCAAGCGCCGACAGCGATAACCAGAAGGTAGACCGCCTACTCGAAGGCGAACCGGCCGGCTAAGGCAGGCCTTTAGACCCGGAGACTTACTTCTTTTGTGGAGGGCCCCGCCCCCCGCGGTGCCGTGACCGGGTCATAGCGACAGCGACTACGAGATAGTCAATTCGCCGTGGTCCGCCAATGTGCCTGCGGCCGGCTTCATCACCGGCGACTGGATTGCCGCTTCGAAGCTTGCTCGCTAACTTCCACGCGCTCGGGCGCAATAGCCCCGAGAATCACCGCGCCTCGCTATGGGCTCGAAAGACTCGCCAGGAACTTGCTTTCGGCGCTCTGAGCGGATCGATGCAGGCGCGGGCGCAAGGTGAGATCTTCCGAAAACACATAGGTCAAGATCGCAGCTAGAAACATCGCAACGCCGACCCAAAACCACGGCGAGTGATGGACGTGTCGCCAGTCGCGCCTTGGGGTGTCCGGCTTGACTCGGCGATGGGGGCGATTTCTCGTCACTGAATCCATTCCCTCCCTGTCGCCGTCGTTCGCGCGCCGACGGCTCGAGAGTCACCGCGTTGACGATAGCCCGAATCCGAAATCGAATTCTGCGCGGCCAATGCAACATAGATGCGTTCTGGGCCCGGAGCGAGCCGAGCTTGAGACAAAATCGTCGAATCGTCGGGCGTGAGTAGATTCCGACTCTTCATCCACGTTCGGCTGCGAGGTATCGAGCCGCGCCTTAAAGGCCAAAGCACCTGACTCTCGGCGACGTTGGACGTTTGCGCCACGCGCTGGCGTCGCGTCGGAGATCTGGCCAAACAGATTGGAACAATCGATGAATTTCAAGAATCTCGTCGGCGGCGCCGCCGCCGCTGCGTTTGTCTTCGGAACGGCGCTGCCAGCCTCGGCCGACCAACATGTCAAAGTCGGAGCCTTGCGTTGCGAGGTCTCTGCGGGCCTCGGCCTCATCATCACGTCGAGCAAGGAACTGAGTTGCGCCTTCACGTCCGCGCATGGTTGGCGGGAACATTATTATGGCAGGATCCATAAGTTCGGCCTGGATCTCGGCACAACCGATGGGGGCGTTCTCGCATGGGACGTTTTTGCTCCCGTCGAGGGACCGCGACGCCACGCGCTCGCGGGCGAGTATGGCGGCGTCGACGCGTCGGCGACTGTCGGCGTAGGAGTCGGCGCCAATGTTCTTGTTGGCGGCTCTGACCGCGCGTTTACCCTGCAGCCTCTGTCGGTCCAAGGGCAGACGGGTCTCGCTCTTGCGGCAGGCGTCGAGTCCTTGACCCTTCGCCCCGGTCGCTAAATGAAGATCGCCAGAGTTGGCGACGGCTTGTTTCAGCGCCGGACGGCGACCCGCCGGGTCCCCGTCCGACGCTGAAACAGAGATGGTTCATAGCCGACCGAAAGCTGAGCCTTCGGGATGAAGGCGCGTTGCGGTTTGCCTCGTGAGGCCGTGGAGCCCTTGGGCGCCGATGTGAGCGCCGGCCGCGAACGCCGTTCTTCGGCAGACGCGTCCAGACGATTCTGGCCGTCTCCTTAGCCGGCGCCGCCGCTACGCGGTCTGTCGCAGTTGGTTCGGTGAAAGAGAGCCGAGGCGCCTTGCTGGTACGCGAGCCTGGGGACCATTCAGTCGCCTAGGTCGCGCGGTGCAATGGGTAGATTCCGAGGCTACCCTGGCGTTTCGTCATGGACCTATTTTCTGCTCTGCGCAGAACACGCGCGCGTGCCGCTTGCGCCCCGCATCGATTCCGCCGGCGCGTCGAAGCTCGACGCGGCAAGACCTAAGAAAGGCGCCAGTCCGATGTTGACCTATTCAGCCTATCTCATTCCCGTCATCGCCTTCGTCGTCGTCATATGCCTGGCCGCCTCGGTGCGCATCCTGCGCGAATACGAGCGGGCCGTGGTGTTCACGCTCGGACGGTTTCAAAGGGTCAAGGGCCCGGGCCTCGTGCTTCTGATCCCGTTCATACAGGAAATGGTGCGGGTGGACTTGCGCATCCAGGTCATCGAGATCCCCAGCCAGGACGTGATCTCGCGCGACAACGTCTCGATGAAAGTCGACGCAGTGCTCTATTTCAATGTCGTCAATCCCGAGCGGGCGATCATCAAGGTGCAGGACTATCTTCCGGCGACGAACATGCTGGCGCAGACGACCTTGCGCGCCGTGCTCGGCCAGCACGAGCTCGACGAGATGCTGTCCGAACGCAAGAAACTGAGCGCCGACGTCCAGGCCATTCTCGACGCGCAGACGGAAACCTGGGGGATCAAGGTCAGCAACGTCGAGATCAGGACCGTCGAACTCACCGAAAACATGGTGCGGGCGATCGCCAAACAGGCCGAGGCTGAGCGCGATCGGCGCGCGAAAGTCATCCACGCCGAGGCCGAGTTCCAGGCCTCCCAGACGCTCGTCGACGCCGCCAAGATCCTCGGCAGCATTCCCGCGGCAATGCAATTGCGCTACCTTCAGACCCTGGCCGAGATCGGCGCAGAACAGAATTCGACGGTCGTCTTCCCGATGCCGATCGACATCATGAAGCCGTTCATCGACCTTCTTGAAAAGGCGGATCGTTCGACGGCGCGACCCAACGGATCGGAGAACGCGTCGCCGGCAATCGACAGCCCGCGCGGACATTAAAGTCCTGTTGCGGAACCGGCGCCGTTCACCACGACCCGGCAACGGAGGCGACCACGCGCGCACGATCCTCGCCACCCCGCCGCAGATCGGCAGCGCACCGGTGGGAGGGCGCTAATCTGAAGCGCGAAGCGTTCGCGGCGATCTTCGCGAGCGCGCCGGCGGAAGGCTCGGCAATAGCCGCTGAATAGGCGCGGCGCCGGCGTTTCGTCGCTCTGCATCCGCGGGACGAGAGCAATACCGCAGGCTGTGAAGCGGCTCCACATGCCGACCTCTCTGCCCAATGTCTTCAGATGCTTGCCGAGCTGATCAGCTTCCGGACTCTACGCCGATACAAAACCCTGCAATCGATTGTCGGATTTGGGACAAGGAGCGAGCAGGCAAAGAGATCGAACGGAAACGCACCTCTGTCCGACCCATTTCGCGGCGCGCTGGCAAGGAAGACTTTGAGCCTCTGGGTCCCTGAGTATTTTCCGACGCTGGCGCGATTTCGAACCCGAGATAACAGAGGAGCCTCGGCGGCGCGCCGACCGTCCGGTTGGCGTTTGGCCCAATCGACATTGAGGAACTTCACGATGCCTCGCAGTCTCCATCTTAGTCCCATCGCAACGTGCCTCTATTTTGCTCTGATGGGTCCACTTCTGGCCGCCCCGACTGCCAACGCGAACGCGACGCCCACGCCCGCGACAGGGAGCGACGCAGCTCCGGTCAAGTCCGCGGACGCGTGTCGGAACGACCTGAAGACTTTCAGTCAGCAGATGGCGAAGGACGGCTATTGGGTCGCCGGCGAAGGCTACAGTCTCGGCTACCCCGTTGGTGCGGCGGGTGAAGGAATGGACGGCATGGCGACGAGCGAATCCGCCATTCAGGCCCGTGAGGCTAGCGTGGGGTCTGGCAACTACGACGGGCGGCCCGGCTACGAGGTGCGCGTCCTCATGGGCGCTGCGAACATCCTCGCGCGGCACGGCCAGCAACAGCCCTGCGAGGACGTACTCACCGAGGCGCGAAAAGTTTACAAGATCTATTTGTCGAATCTGCAACGTGAGGGCGTCACGCTGGTCGATACGCCCCAATGGCGCCAGCGACAGATCGCCGCCGCGGTTCCCGTCATGGGATCGAACGTCACCTTCCGCTCCGACGAGTTGCTCGGCGTCGAAGTGCGAAGCCCCGACGGCGTGGCGCTCGGCAGCGTTGACGACCTCGCGCTTAACCCCGAGACCGGAAAGCTCGGTTATCTAGTGATCGCGCGAGGCGGGTTCTTTGGCTTCGACGAAACCCGTATTCCGATCCCATGGGACGACTTTAAGGTCGCACCCAACGCGAGTCTGCTGGTGCTGGACACGACCAAGAGCGTGCTCGACGCGGCACCTCACGTGGGCAAAAACGCGTTCACCGTTGGCGCGAGCGCCGACAGCGATAGCCAAAAAGTGGACGCCTACTGGAAGGCGAACCAGCCGACAAAGACAAGCCCCTAGCAGGGAAGCGTGCGCGAGTTCGTGGAGACGGGAATCGGGAGAGGGTCATGGCATACAAGGACATTCTGGTCTATCTCGATCCGACCAATGAGGCGCAGGACCGCCTGCGTCTCGCGATCGCGATGGCGCAGGGTCACGGGGCGCGGCTGACCGGCATCGACGCGAGTTCGGAAGCGGCGCTCGGCGGGGCCTGGGGCGACTTGGCGTCGCGCATCGGCCCGGAATTCGAAGCGGCGGTCAAGGAGGCGGGACTCGTCGGCCGGTTCGTCGAGGCGAGCGCCGCTTCCGCGCTCGGCGGCGAATACGTCCATTGTGTCGATCTGATTATCGCCCCGCGGCCGGAAGGCGAGGCGCGTGCGCTGGTTCGTTCCGAGGTCCCCGACGGGACGCTGCTCGCCTCGGGCGTGCCGATGTTGATCCTACCGGACTATTGGAAACTGTCGCCGGTCGGCGAGAATATCGTCATTGCCTGGAACGCCAGCCGCGAGGCGATCCGCGCCGTCCATGATGCGATGCCGCTGCTCACCAAGGCGAAGAAGGTCACGATCTTCACCTTCTCGGCGCGCGAGAGCGGGCTGCAAGCGACTTCGGAAATACTGTCCGATCATCTTCTCCGCCACGGCGTCGTCGCCCAGATTTCCGACTGGACCGACACCGGCGAACTCTCGGCGCTGGAAGCGCTATTCGCCAGCCTCGACACCCAGGACGCCGATCTCATCGTCGCCGGCGCCTTCGGTCATTCACGTCTATTCGAGAGCCTGTTCGGCGGTGTCAGCCTCGATATGATTCGGCAACCGAGCATGCCCTTCTTGTTGTCCCATTAGCCACGCCGCTGTGCTGCGCGCGATGCCGTTGCGCACGGTCGGCGCGCCGCTGTTTTTCGAGAAACGCCTCAAGCCAAGCCGAGGCGCGTGGAGGTATTGAGTTACGTCGAAGCGTGCAGCCTGCGCCGCTCCTTCCCAGCCCCAGGAATGCGGCGCGGAAACGTCTACCCAAGAACGATCCAGTCGCCGGGGGCGGATATGTTTCTGATTGACCGCATCTTCACGCATCAAAACGCCGCATGAGTATATTCCGACCCTGTCGTGGCCGGATCAGTCGATCCACGATGCAGCCGCGGTCAACAGTTCCGATCCGCGCTCGCGACGAACTGAAAGGCGCCGTCATGACCAACCACTCCGCTCGCGGCGAAGCGGCGCCTGCGCGACGAGGCGAGGACGAGGGTGTCCTGGGAAGTCTTGCGGCGTTAATTCGATGGGGTCCGATGGCTCGGATCGCAGCGGTTGTCATCGTCCTCATAATCATCGCTCTGAGCATCACGGGCTATGTCGAAAAATGGCTCTGGATGCGGCAACTCGATTACGTCGGCATCTTCTGGACGGTCTTGTCGGTGCAATGCGCAATGGGCGTCTTGGCGTTTGTCGTCGTCTTCGCCTTTCTGTGGGTCAATCTACATGAGGCCGTCAGAGGCGGCGCTTCGCGCGCGTCGCCGTCGCCATGGGGTTCGGCGCTCACATCGGCCAACGAACCCGCCACGGAAGCCGTAGCCGAACTCTTCCCTATCGTGCTGAAAGGCGCCTTCGCGCTGGTGAGCGCAGGCGTCGCGCTGCTATTCGCGATCGCCTTGTCTGGGCAATGGGATACGCTTCTGCGTTTCCGATATGGCAAGTCCTTCGGACTTACCGATCCGCTCTATGGCGCCGACGTGGGCTTCTATGTCTTCCATCTGCCCTTCTACGTCATGCTGCAGCGCGGATTGTTGCTGCTGACCATATTGACGCTCGCCATCGTCCTCGCGAACTACGTGCTGACCGGAGCGGTGTCGCTGACCCGGCGAGCCAAACCGACGCTCGGGCCGCGTGCGGCTTCGCATGTTTCGGCGTTGCTTGCACTTCTTGCCGCCACGCTAGGCTGGGGCTTCTACCTCGACCACTTCGAACTTCTGTATTCGACCGTAGGAGTCGTTTACGGCGCGGGCTACACCGCCGCAAATGTGACGCGATGGGCGCTTTGGGGGATGGTCGGTCTCTCGGCGATTGCTTGCGCAGTCTGCGGGATCAACGCATTTCGAGGGCGCTTCGCCGGCCTGACGTTGGGCGCCGGCGTCTATGCCGCGGCTTGGGCGATCGGGGTCTATTTGGTTCCCGGCTTGTTTCAAACCTTTATCGTGCAGCCAAGCGAACTCGCGATGGAGACGCCCTACCTCAAAAACTACATCGATTCGACCAGGACCGCTTATCAACTGGATGCGATCACCGAGACCTCCTACCCCGCTCTGGCGGACCTGACGCCAGAGGTCCTCGCGAGAAACGATGATACGATCCAGAACATTCGCCTGTGGGACGCGCGGCCGCTATTGCAGACTTTCGCCCAAACCCAGGCGATCCGGTTGTATTACCAATTTTATAGCGTCGCCACAGATCGCTATCATCTCGCCGACGGTTATCATCAGATCATGCTTTCCGCACGCGAGCTTTCGACGGACCTGCCAGCAGCGGCGCAGACCTGGGTCAATCAATATCTGCAGTTCACCCACGGCTATGGCGTTGTGATGAATTTTGTCTCCAAGACGGTCGGCGGAGGCTTTCCGCAATATCTGCTCGAGAACGTGCCGGCGGAATCCAACTTCGGACTGAAGATCACACAACCGTCGATCTACTACGGACAGTCGCTGTCCGGCTACCGCATCGTCGACACCGCCATCAAGGAGTTCGACTATCCCAAGGGCAATGACAACGTCTATGCGAGCTACGCGGGATCGGGCGGCATACCCCTGAACAGCCTCTGGAAGCGCCTATTGTTCGCCTGGAACAAGGGCGACATCAATATCCTGATGACCAGCTATCTTACGCCCCAGAGCCGCATTCAGATCCACCGAGACGTGCGTGAGCGCGTGTCCGAGGTGGCTCCTTTCCTGCGCCTCGACAGCGATCCCTATCCTGTGCTGAGCGAGGGCAAGCTCTACTGGATACAGGACGCCTATACGGGTTCGAGTTACTTTCCGTACTCAAACCCGCAATCGACCGAGCCCTTCGTCGGCGCCAATCAAGCCAATTCGCCATTCGGGCCGAACGGTCTCGGCTCGCGCTTCGCCGAGCCTGCGGGGGCGGCTGTCGTACCGCAAACTGCACTAGAGGGCCTCAACTATGTGAGGAACTCGGTCAAGGTCGTGGTGGACATGTTCAACGGCGACGTGAAATTCTACGTCATGGATGCCGCCGATCCGGTGCTCGGGGTCTATCGAAAGGCCTTCCCTGGCGTGTTCAAAAATCTCAGCGAATTGCCTCCCGACCTCAAGGCGCATCTTCGCTATCCCGAGGATATTTTTGCGGTTCAGGCCAACCAGTACAAAACCTTCCATATGAAGGACCCGCAGGTCTTCTATAACAGGGAAGACCTTTGGGCCGCGCCGACGGAAACCTATGCGGGCGAGATGCAACGCATGGAGCCCTATTACATCCTCGCGAAATTGCCGGGCAGCGCTCAGCTGGAATACATGCTGATGACGCCGTTCACACCACTTAACCGGGACAATATGATCTCCTGGATGGCGGCGAGGTCCGACTTTCCCGACTACGGCAAAATGATCTTCTACGAACTGCCCAAAGACAAGCTGATCTATGGCCCCAATCAAATCGAGGCGATGATCAACCAGAACACGACCATCTCGCAGCAACTCACCCTCTGGAATCAGAACGGCTCGCGTGTCATTCGCGGCAAACAGATCGTGACGCCGATCGAGAACTCGTTCCTCTATGTCGTGCCTCTTTATCTCACATCAGCGGCCACTGACTTTCCGCAGCTCAAGCGTGTGATCGCGATTGCGGGCGACCGAGTCGTGATGGAGCCCACGTTGGACGAAGCCATCGCGTCTCTCTTCGGCCCGCATCAGCCCAAGACCGTCACTGCCGGCGCTCAACTTCCCCCGACCACGGCAACGCCCGCCGTGATCAACGCCGACTCGGCCTGGAGTCACGCGCGAGCGCAACTCGGCGACGCACAGCAGGCCTCGGGACAAGGCGACTGGAACAAATTCGGCGACGCGATGGATAAGTTGAAAGTGCTGTTGGACACTCCGCCGCCGGCCACCCGCAACTAACGACAGAGCCCGAGGGCGCGCGACACAGCCGGCGCGCGGCGCGACGTTCCGCACTTTCCACGCGTCTCTCGTTCGCAACCAATTCGCCTTACGACGGAACCGCCGCCCTGCGGTCGAGACTTCGCGTGCCTCAACGAGAGCATAGCATTCCGAAGGCCGCGCGGCGAACAAGGTCGTTGGCGTCATGCGCTGCGCGGTCGCCATTCGATCCGACCACCCCGTCAGACAAGCGACAGCGTGGACTCGCGAACGTTGGGAGACTCAACAATGCGCATTAATCCGGTGTTCCTGTTCGATCTCGACGGGACTCTCGTCGACAGCGTCTATCAACATGTGCTCGCGTGGAAGGAAGCGTTGGACGCCGAAGGTCTCGAATTGTCGGTTTGGCGCATTCACCGCAGGATTGGCATGAGCGGCGGCTTGTTCACAAATCAGCTTCTGCGGGAAACGGGAGTTGAAAACATCAGCCCTGAGCGCGTTGCTCGATTGAGTGACCTTCATGCCGCGGCCTATTTGCGACTCGCCGGCGCAATAAGACCACTTCCCGGCGCCCGAGAGTTGCTGACCAAGCTCACAGAGGAACACATTCCTTGGGCGATAGCCACCAGCGGACTGATGGCAACAGCGGCGGTGAACCTCGCCTCACTCGGAATCGATCAAGAAGAGACGCCGGTCGTTACGAGAGATCAAGTCAAGTACGCCAAGCCCGATCCCGATCTCTTTCTTGAAGCGGCTGAGCGACTTCACGCGCCCATCTCCACCGCTGTCGTCGTCGGCGATAGCCTCTGGGACATGCTGGCGGCGGCGCGGTGCCGGGCATTCGGCGTCGGTCTTCTCAGCGGGGGTTATGGTTCGACGGAACTGCAACAGGCGGGAGCGTTTCGGGTCTACGACGATCCCGCAGATCTGTTGACGCACCTCGATGAGGTCGGCGGCCGACATTAGGCGCGCTGGTTCTCCGCACGTGCTGCTGGCGCGCAAACTTCGTTCAAGCGCGTTGATCGCCTTCAACACGCCCTGTCGTGTCAGAGATGAGGCCACGCCCCATGTTCTTCCCGGCGACCCAAATGAAACGAACGCAAGGCTCTAAGGCGGAGGAAGAGGTATGCCTGCCGACTCTAAACCGGCTTTGTCGTCTCCACGAACGGCTGAGGCGCCCACTCCGAGACCCGGCATATCACAAGAACACCCCGAGGGGTTGACCGAGAAGGCTCCCGAGCCTCAGAAAGCGCCCGAAAACGCGCCGCGGTCGCCGCGATGGCGGTCGGTGCGCTGGGCGTTATACGCGCTGCTGCCGTTGGCGCTGATTGCCGGAGCCTACTGGTATGTCACCGGCGGGCAAGTCGTATCGGTTGACGACGCCTATGTCGAAGCCGAGACGGTCGGCGTGGCGACGAACGTCTCCGGCATAGTCAAGGAGATCGACGTCGTTGAGAACCAGCACGTCGATGCTGGTCAGGTTCTGTATCGCCTCGATCCCCGACAGTTCCAGATCGCCTTCGACAGCGCCAAGGCCAACCTTGCGCAGACGGGGCTGACAATCGAATCGATGAAGGAGGCCTACAAACAGCTGCTCAGCGATGCCGCGGCGCAAAAGGGACAAGTCGATCTGGATCAGGCAAACTATGATCGCTATGCGACGCTCGTGCGTACCGACGCCATTTCACAGGCCAACTACGATCAGGCGCGTTTCGCGCTGGAAATCGACAAGAGCAAACTCGAATCACTGCGTCAGCAGGCCGCGGTGCAACTCGCAAAGCTCGCCGGCGACCCGAACATTCCGGCGCCGCAACACCCGCTGTATTTGCAAGCCAAGGCGCAAGTCGACGAGGCGCAGCGTCAGCTCGATGACATCGTCGTCAAGGCGCCGTTCGCCGGCGTGGCGACGCAAGTGCCTTCGATCGCACCTGGCACGTACCTCGCGGCCTCGACGACCGCCTTCTATCTCGTCGACAATGATCACGTCTGGGTCGACGCGACCCCAAAGGAGACGGACTTGACCTATGTGCGGCCTGGGCAGCCAGTCACGGTGACGGTCGACACGTACGCGGACGCGTTATGGCGAGGCGTCGTCGCGAGCATCAGCCCGGCGGCAGCACAGCAGTTCGCGCTCCTGCCCGCACAGAACACCAGCGGCAACTGGGTGAAAGTCGTGCAGCGGGTCGCCATGCGAATCCGCATCGATACGAGCAACAAGAACTTACCCCCGCTGCGCGCCGGGATGAGCGTCGAAGTCAACGTCGACACCAGTCATACGCGGGGCTTGCCGCGCTTTGTGACCGCGTTGTTCGGTCACGCTCGCCGGCAGCCATGATGGCTAGCGCGCACGCGGGCGATGGCGTCAATCGGGGGGCGATTACTGTCTGCTTGATCCTCGCAACTCTGATGCAGGCGCTCGACAGCACCATCGCCAATGTCGCGCTGCCCTATATGCAGGGGAGCGTCGCGGCGAGCCAGGACGAGATCGAATGGGTTTTGACCTCCTACATCGCCGTCGCCGCGATCATGACGCCGCCGACCGGCTTTCTCGCCGGGCGGTTCGGGGTCAAGCGCCTTTTTCTCTTCTCCATCGCTGGCTTCACCGTCGCCTCGATGCTGTGCGGCCTGGCGCAGTCGCTGGCGCAGATCGTGCTGTTCCGCATGCTGCAAGGCGCCTTCGGCGCGGCGCTCGTGCCACTCTCGCAATCCGTGCTGCTCAGCATCTATCCGCGGGAACGGCAGGGATCGGCGATGGCGCTCTGGGGCATGGCGATCATGGCCGGCCCCATCCTGGGTCCAGTCCTCGGCGGGTGGCTGACCGAAAACTATACGTGGCGCTACATTTTCTACATCAATCTGCCGATCGGCGTTCTCGCCTTCCTCGGCATTACGACCTTTCTGTCCGAAACGGCCCGGAGCCCCACCACGAAGCTGGATTGGTTCGGTTTCGGCGCCCTGAGCCTGGCGATCGGCGCGCTGCAGATCCTTTTGGACCGCGGTGAAGAGCTCGACTGGTTCAGTTCCGGCGAGATCGTCATCGAGGCGATCGTCGCCGCCTCGGCGCTCTTCTTGTTCCTCGTCCACACTTTCACTGCGCAAGAACCCTTCATGAGACCGGCGCTGTTCGGCGACCGCAACTTCGCGGGCGGCGCTCTCTTTGTCCTCATCGTCGGCCTCACCTCTTACGCCTCGATGGCGTTGCAGCCGTCCTTTCTGCAGGACCTCATGAATTATCCTGTCGTCACTGCTGGCCTCGTCATGGGTCCCCGAGGCATCGGCACGATGGTCGCCATGATGGTCGTCGGCTCCCTGATCGGACACGTCGATACCCGTCTTCTGCTGGGCTTCGGCCTCGGCATTACGGCGTGGTCGTTCTATGCGATGACCGGTTGGACCCCGGACGTGTCACAATCGACGATCGTCTGGGTCGGAGTGATCCAGGGCGTCGGTCTTGGCTTTCTCTTCGTACCGCTGAGCACGGTGACCTTGTCCTCTCTGTCGGCCGAGCGGCGGACCGACGGCGCCGGCTTTTACAATCTCTCGCGCAACATCGGCTCCAGCATTGGCATTTCGGTAGTGAACGCTCTGCTGATACGGAACACACAGGTGAATCACGCCGACATTGTGCGGCATGTTACGGCCGTCAACCGAATCTTTGCCGACCCCAGCATCGTGCGGTTCTGGAATCCGTTCACCGGCGCCGGACGCGCCGCACTGGACGCCATGATCACCCAGCAGGCGCAGATCATTGCTTACATCGACGATTACAAGCTGCTGATGATCGCGACGCTCGCCGCGATCCCGCTGCTTATGGCGTTTAAGAACTCATCGGGCGGCGGTGCGGATGTGCCCGCCCGACACCGCTGACGACTCGTTCAGGCCCCTGATCCTCCTCGTGGAACCTATGAATGCGTGCGGCGCCCGTTGCGTCGGCGTGAGGCGATCGAGTGGCCCATGCCAGCCCGACGCCGCATGAGTATTTTCCGAGTCTGGCGCCAGCTCAAAGAGCCCAGCCATTGTAACTGGGCTTGGAAGTGGAATGAACGGAACCGTGCTCGATCGCCGAAGTCGTGCGCACGCAGGTCACCGCCTCGATCGCGCAGACAATTGTAAGAACTCAACAAGAGGATGATGGACATGACAGACGCTGTTCTTCCTGTGAAAGTCTTCGAAGGGAGTTGGGAACACACTTTCGTCACGGGCGGAGTGGCCGCGCTCGCCGGCCTCATGTTCGGCTTGGACATCGGCGTGATTTCCGGCGCGCTGCAATTCATCGGCGACGCCTTTCACGCTTCGGATGTCGCCAAGGAATGGATCGTCAGCAGCATGATGTTCGGCGCTGCTGCAGGCGCTCTCGGCGCTGGTGTGCTTTCCTTCCGGCTCGGCCGCAAGGTGTCGCTGATTATCGGCGCCGTGCTTTTCGTCGTGAGTTCCCTTTTGTGCGCCGCCGCGTGGTCAACCGAGTCCCTCATCGTGTTCCGCGTGATTCTCGGCGTGGCGATCGGCATCGCTACCTTCACGGCCCCGCTCTACATTTCCGAGATCGCGCCCGCAGATAAGCGCGGCGCGATGATATCGAGCTATCAGCTCATGATCACCGTAGGCATCCTGGCCGCCTTCATCTCCGACACCCTGTTTTCCTACATCGGCGCTTGGCGATGGATGTTGGGGATTGTCGCGGTTCCAGGCGCGCTATTCCTGATCGGCGTCGTCCAACTTCCCAGCAGCCCACGTTGGTTGATGATGCGCGGTCGGAAGGATGAGGCGCGTGCTGTCCTCAAGTCGTTGCGCGGCGACCCGAAGCTGGTGAATAAGGAGATGCTCGATATCGAAGAGCAACTGAAGCGACCGCAGCGCGGTTGGAGTTTCTTCCGAGCGAACCCAAATTTTCGCCGCTCAGTGGGGCTCGGCATCGCGCTTCAGATGATGCAGCAATTCACCGGAATGAATGTGGTCATGTACTACGCCCCGCGCATCTTCGCAGACGTGGGCTTCAAAGGGCACGAGGCGCTCTGGGGCACGGCGCTCGTTGGGCTTGTCAATGTCCTGTCCACCTTCGTCGCGATCGCCTTGGTCGACAAGGTGGGCCGGCGCCCCGTGCTATTGGTCGGGTTCGCGGTCATGGCGATCGGTTTGGGCGCATTGGGCGTGCTGCTCCATTTCGGAACGACCGACATCGAAATGCAAATCATCGCTGTCGCGATGCTGCTGGTCTTCATCATCGGCTTCGCGGTCTCGGCTGGGCCGCTGATCTGGGTGCTGTGTTCCGAGGTGCAGCCTATCGAAGGTCGTGACTTCGGAATGGCGATCTCGACGTTCACCAATTGGGGGGCGAACTTCGTCGTCGGCCTTACCTTCCTGACGATGTTGACGGACTTGGGCAGCGGCGCGACGTTTGGCATCTACGCCGCGCTGAACGCTCTGTTTCTCCTGGTCACCTTCTTCTACATACCCGAGACGAAAGACATCTCCCTGGAAGCCATCGAGGCCAATCTGATGGCGGGAAAGCCGCTACGCCATATCGGCGACTAGCGCGCGGGGCGATCCCGCCAGATTGTCGGCGCCCGCTTCGGGGTTTAGGGCCTCGAGGCGGGCATCCCATGCCGGCTGTGGTGGCCGCTATTCAGCGATGCCGAATCGAAGCGCGGTCACGCTCGCAAATTGCTGCCCAGGCCGGAGTTCCGTGGTTGGGAAATTCGGATGGTTCGGGCTGTCAGGGAAGTGTTGCGTCTCCAGGGCGAAGCCATCGGTCTGCCGGTACACGCCGCCGTTGCCCGCATATACGCCGTTGAGGAAATTGGCGGTGTACATCTGCACGCCCGGCTCCGTCGTCAGGCACTCCAAGGTGCGGCCGCTGACAGGGTCCAAGGCCCGGACGGCCAGTTGCGGCTGAGCGGCGTCGCCCGTCTTGTTGAGCACCCAGTTGTGATCATAGCCCCGCGCCTGGATCAGTTGCGGTTCGTCAACGCGTAGGCGCGCGCCGATCGCCGTCGGCTTGCGGAAATCAAACGGCGTGCCTTCGACCTTGGCGTTCTCTCCGAGCGGGATCGAGTTCGCGTCCGTCGGCGTGTAGGCGTCGGCGTTGATCGTCAGCAACTGCGCGAACACGCCGTTCTGGGATCCGGCGCCGGCGAGGTTGAAGTAATTGTGATTGGTCAGGTTGACCACCGTGGGCCTGTCGGTGACGGCGTCGTATTGGACGGTGAACACGCCGTCCGCCGAAAGCGAGTACGTAGCAGAGACATGCAACGCGCCTGGGTATCCTTGATCGCCGTCCGGACTGACGAACCTCAACCGGGCCGAGACAGCGGCCCCGGACGTGACCAAAGGCGCGATCTCCCAGACCTGCTTGTCGAAGCCTCTCTCACCACCGTGCAACGCATTCGGCGGGCTATTGATCGCCAGCCTGACTTCGCGCCCATCAAGCGTGAAACGGCCTTTGGCGATGCGATTGGCGTAACGTCCGACCAACGCGCCGAAATACATCCCGCCCGCGCCGCATTTGACCTCGTATTCCTTCAAGGTGGCGAACCCCAGCACGATGTTTGCGGGGAGGCCGTTGCGATCCGGCGTCACGATTTCGATGATCGTACCGCCGTAGCTCATGAACTTCACGATGACGCCGCGTCCGCTGGTCATCGTGACCAACGTCACTGACTTGCCGTCGGCTGTCGTCCCGAACGCCGTCGTCCTCAACGTCGCAGCGCCCACCGTGGCCCGCCGCGGAGCGGCGGTATCGCTTTCAATAGCGTGCGTCATGGTCAGCGATTCCCAGTTCTGGAGTTGTCGACGACCGTGGCCGCATTTGGGTTGCGATGCGCGGCATCCGACATCGATCCGTATGACACTTGCTTACGAGCTCTCCGCATTGGCGCCGCGCGGCTCGAAGCGCCATCCTCGGAAAATACCGACATCCGATATTGCGCGACGCAGAGGCGGCCGGACCCGCCATCGTCGTGAGTAGATTCCGAGGCTTAAGGTTTGGCTGCCGGATCAATAGGCTTCGCAGATCGCACGCCAGGATCGCGTGTCGCGCCGGGTGAGGAAACAACGCGATGAGCATCGCCAACGTCAAGCTGCAGGCACGCCCTGCCCCGCCGCCGGCCGCAATTCCCGGTCGCCCCGCGCTGCAAAAGCGGTTCCGCGCAGAGTTCGGACACGAGTCTGGTCTCTATCGCGCGCCTGGACGCGTGAACCTCATTGGGGAGCATACCGACTACAACGACGGCTTCGTGCTTCCCGCGGCGCTCGAGCTCTCCACCTGGGTCGCCGCGGCGCCTCGCAAGGACCGGACCTTGCGTTTCAAGTCGCTGCTGGGCGGCGAGGCGCTCGAGTTCGATTTGGACGATCCCGCGCCGGTTCCGCGCCATGACTGGAGCGACTACGTGCGCGGGGTCGCGGTGAAGTTGCAAACGGCCGGCTTCGCTCTCCAGGGAGCGGACATGATGATCGACAGCGACGTGCCGATCGGTTCGGGGTTGAGTTCCTCGGCCGCGCTCGAGGTTTCCGTCGGATTTGCGTTACTCGACGTCGCCGGCGTCGCTGTCGACCGCGTAAAGCTGGCGCAGGCCTGCCAGCGCGCCGAGAGCGAATTCGTCGGCATGCACTGCGGCATCATGGATCAGTTCATCTCCTGTCTCGGCGCCGCCGGGCACGCGCTGCTGCTGGATTGCCGCAGTCTGGCCTATAGACTGGTGCCGATCGCCCCGTCGGTGCGTCTGGTCGTCTGCAATTCGACGGTGCATCACAAGTTGGCCTCGGGCGAATACAATCTGCGTCGAGCGGACTGCGAGCGCGGCGTCGCATTGCTGACCCCCCTGCTGCCCGGGATTCGCGCGCTCCGCGACGTCACGCTGGCCCAACTCGTCGCGCATGAAGCCGCCTTGCCAGAAGTGACCTTCCGCCGCTGCCGCCATGTCGTCACCGAAGACGAACGCGTCTTGAAGGGCGTCGCCGCGCTGGAGGCCGGGGACGTCGCGGAATTCGGGCGCCTGGTCAACGCCTCGCATCGCAGCTTGCGCGACGACTATCAGGTGAGCTGCCGCGAGCTCGACATCTTGGCCGAGCTCGCCTGGGGCATCGAAGGCGTGTTCGGCTCGCGCATGATGGGAGGCGGCTTCGGCGGCTGTACGCTGAGCATCGTGCGCGTCGAAGCGGTCGAGCGTTTCACCGCCGAGATGGCGAAAGGCTACACTGCGGCGACGAAGCTCATCCCGGAGATCTTCGTGTGCTCGCCGGGCGACGGCGTCAGCGTCGTTGCGCCGTCGGAGATTGCGACATGACGAACGTTCTGGTGGTGGGCGGCGCCGGATATATAGGCAGCGCCGTCACGGCTCATCTGGTGAGGGCCGGGCACGCGGTGACCGTGTTCGACGATCTCAGTCACGGGCATCGCGCCGCGGTTCCGACCTCGATTGAACTGGTCGTCGGGGACGTCGGGGACGCGGCGGCGCTTGACGCCGTCTTCGGGCGGCGCGCGTTCGAAATGGTCATGCATTTCGCGGGCCTTATCGAAGCCGGCGAATCGATGAAGGTTCCCGAACGCTATTTCCGCACCAATTCCGCGGGCGCGCTGTCGCTCTTGGAGGCGATGCTGCGCCACGGCGTCGGGCGTTTGGTGTTCTCTTCGACCGCTGCGCTGTTCGGCAATCCCGAGCGCACGCCGGTCACGGAGGACGGGCGCATGCAGCCCACCAACGCCTATGGCGCCTCCAAGTTGCTGATCGAGCAGATGCTCCCGTGGATGAACACGGCGCATGGCCTGCGCTTCGCCTGTCTGCGCTACTTCAACGCCGCCGGGGCTCGCGACCCCGACAATGGCGAGGACCATCGCCCGGAGACGCACCTGATCCCGCTGGTGCTGAAGGTCGCCTCCGGTCAACGCGAAAACGTCTCGGTGTTCGGCGGAGATTATCCCACGCCGGACGGCTCCTGCGTGCGCGACTACGTCCATGTCGACGATCTCGCGCGGGCGCACCTGTTGGCGATGCATGCGCTCGGCGAGCGGCAAATGCTTCACTACAATCTCGGCAACGGCGAAGGCTTTTCGGTGCGGCAAGTCATTCAGGCCGCGCGCGAGGTTACCGGCCATCCCATTCCCTGCCTCGAGGCGGCGCGTCGGGCCGGCGATCCCGCCACGCTGGTGGCTTCGTCGGCCCGCATCCGCGCGGAGTTGGGTTGGCGACCGGAGATTCCAGCGCTCAAAGACATCATCGCCAGCGCTTGGGAATGGCATCGGCGCCATCTCCATGGCTATGACGGGACGGCGCGGCAGTGACTCCTTTCCCTGACACCTCGCACCGCCGCCTCAATCCGCTCACGGCGGAGTGGGTTCTGGTGTCGCCGCACCGCGCGAAGCGCCCATGGCAGGGCGAGACCGAGACGCCGGCGCGGCCGAGCCGGCTCGCGCACGACCCCAACTGCTATCTCTGCGCCGGCGTCAAGCGCGCCGACGGAGACGTCAACCCCAACTACGTCAACACGTTTGTATTCGACAACGACTACGCGGCCCTGCTCCCCGGCGCCGGCGACGCCATTGTCAATGAATCGGGACTCCTTGTGGCGCAGGCCGAGAGCGGCGTC
>Ga0224559_1000756_pt1 | contig 19612 bp, 20 predicted proteins | sample 714S33034metaG_FD_180676 | JGI IMG/M metagenome (GOLD analysis project Ga0224559, IMG submission 180676) | Peat soil microbial communities from Stordalen Mire, Sweden - 717 S3 30-34 | ecosystem: Environmental > Terrestrial > Soil > Wetlands > Peat | place: Sweden: Norrbotten County, Stordalen... | reverse complement strand
CTTTCTATGGCTGAAACACTGTGAAATTTCTCGATAACAGATACATATTTTTCATTTCCGATTTTATCAACAGCATCTAATTGATCAACAGCCCGAGTAAAACGCTCTGTAATCTGGCCTTCCTGAGGGTTCTGTTGCAAAAAATCTAGCTATTTTACAAAACCAGTGAAAAACACCACAAATGGGATATTTATATGCCCTAAACAGATCAATAATGATACAAAAAACAATAATTATAGCACAAAAAGGCAGTAAAATTATTTTTGCAACAGAACCGGATTTTTTGCAACGGAACCCAGGGTTTAATATAAATGTGGGTGCAATCTTTCTCATAATTATAGGGATAGGGCTTCTTATCCTGGAAATTAAGATTCCAGGCTTCGGAATTATCGGGTTTGCCGGTTTCATCAGTCTTATAATAGGAAGTGTACTCTTTGTACCTACGGGAGATGAAAACATCTATACTCCCGAATTCATAAGACTTATAACTTTGACCATTATAGTTCCTACAATTGTCTTCGGGCTTTTCCTTGTCTTCGCAATTTATAAAGTAACCGAGATCCGAAAGAAAAAACCAGTTATAGGAACAATCATCGGTGATACAGCCCAAACAATAGATCCTCTGGGACCAGGAAAGTCAGGATTTGTCCGGTATAATGGAGAATACTGGCAAGCTAGATCTGAGGAGGAAATAGGAATTAAAGAAAAAGTTGAAATTATTGGAAAAGAAAAGGAAGTACTTCTAGTAAAGAAAAAATCCTAATACTTTCTTTATTTTAGTCAAATACCCAATAGCTTGCTACTGGATAAGACTTTGGGAACTTATAGGGCCGTAGGGAAAACTTGCGTGAATATAAATTTTTTGAAGTAATGTAAGCAAAATAAGGGAACTAATCATCTCATAAATCACCTAACCTAGTTATTCTACATATTATGAGTTGATAAAGATAGGTGCATAAACATTATAATCGTAAATATAAATAAGTGATAAGCCACTGATGGCCCAAGGCAAAGTTCTCATTCGATGGCAAGACAAATAAACTAATCACCAAAAAATCGATTAGGGAGTCTCTAAAGTGGTTTATGTGGGCTTTGTGGGTAAAGGGTCTTAGACCGCATATTTGGTAGATGGTTTTGGTGACCGTGGTTGAATTGTGATAGAGATTATTACAAGAAAATAACTGTTTCTGTGGATTTGTTGGCAGTAGCAATTTATTTGATGATTTTTCGATAAGCATAGCCTATTTATGCTAATTAATATATTTTATTCGGTATTCTTTGGTATTTTTACTGATTAAATAGAATTAATTTTGGGATTTATCGAAATTCTCTACAGTTTATTTCAGATTAGTCTTAAGACTCGTGCTTTTTCCTTACAACCATTACAGGAACCTTCGAGTGCCGGACCAGAGTTCCTGCAACGCTGCCTATAAGTATCCTGTCTAATCCTGTTTTTCCAAGAGTGCCCATAATAACAATATCCATTTTTTCCTCATCGGCATATCGGATCAACTCTTCTGAGGGATTGCCTTCAAGCAGGATAGATTCTACTTTAATTCCTTTTATCTCTCCTAAGCCTTTTATATAATCTACAGCCTGTTGCCCTTGTTTTTTCAATGCTTCATGTATCGATTCCCAATAAGGATTCATACCCATAAAATAATCCCCATCCATAGATAAGTAAGCTGTTGATATCACATGGACTGCATAAACCGTTCCCCCACTTAATCGAGCAAGCTCTATTCCTTTGTCAGTAGCTAGCCTGGAGCAGTCTGAGCCATCGGTTGCAATCATTATTTTCTTATAATCAACGATTCTCATGTAAAATCCTCAATTACATCCTCTCTGAGAAGAAATATAATAGCATCGGAATTTATAGCGTGAAAAAGCCATGGAACTTTTTAATTTGTGAACTTTTTGATATTCTTCACATGGAACATGGGGTATGAGTCCGAGCTTTAAACAAATTAATTATTCTGAAAAATCAAGCTCATCATGAATTGATTTAAGAAATACTGTTGACGATGCACACATCAACAGTATCTAATTTGCTTCGGAAAAATAATCTATCTGTTCTGCAAAGTAGTGTTAGCTTTATTACTTTATAACTTTTTTCTTTGAATTATTGATCTTTTAAATATGCTATATATATTGTACACAAATACGGCGAGTCAGACACTTTATAGATATTTGAACTAAATAATATTCAAAATCTATTTATTGATCTCACTGACATGTGTTATAGTATTGTAAAAAATCATTCATTGTAGACGAATGGGAAAAACAGAATTTTGCTACCAATCTGTTCAATAATGTAAGCATTAAATATAGATTTTTATAAAGATATATTCGCTGAATTTCCTTGAATTCAAATCAATAACAATTGAAGCTATCATAATTTACCTATATGTTTCTCATACTTTATTTGCATTTAATCAGCCACTAACACGCCAGAGTAAGTGTATTTCTGGTATGATATAGAATAATCGAGTTTGCAGACACATAGTTAAAAATTATGAGATTTTCATTTTGCAGTTGAATTTCATGTCGTTGACATATACTTATTAGGACCTACACAATTGAGATGTAAAAATAAGTATAATAAACAATGTGGTTTAATGCTATTGATTTTTCAGTTCAACTGCGTAAGCCCTACTGCTAACAAATTATATTTTTTGATATATGGCTTAATTACTCTTCTGTATGCGCTACAGAAACCGCAAATGCTTTTCCACATTCTGTGCACACAAGATCTTTCTGAGGCACAGAACATGTGTTAGTTGCTTCACAGTGCGGGCATTTACATTTCCATTCTGAAGGATACAAAACTGTTTCTTCCATAATCTCAACTCCTACTTGGTGCAAGAGGTACTATTTGAACACATAACTCCTACATGACCAGATTCCAAATCTGATGTATTTGGACTGGCTGTGCTACTCTCGCACACTATTTGTACTTTGGCGAATTTAATGCAATTATGTGAAACGATGCGCATAGAATGCATATTTTCAAAAGTGTTTCCCAGAGAATTTACTCCCTGGTAAAACTGAATTTTTTGGTGAACTTTATTCTTCAGCAAAGGCTGTACGCAGTTTACCTTCTTCTTCCTTTGATAGGTTGGTAGCAATGATTTCAAACTTGGATTTTTTCATAGCTTCTACTACCCTATCTTCCACGGCATCGCTAGTCATCAGAAAGAGAGCTGATGTGCCTTCAGTCACTTTGCTGCGGACAGATTTTATGAAATCTTCATCGATCCCCACATGTTTCATTGAACCAACTGCCGCACCTAGCGCAGCCCCGGCGGCTAGACCAACCAAAGGAATGAAGAAGAGAATACCAAATAGTAGACCCCAAAAAGCGCCGGTCAGTGCACCTGCACCGGTTAAGTTAGTTAAATGCTTTGTTTTTGGTTTAGTTTTTCCCGCAGGCCAGGTGACTATAGCCGCATCGTGTAGTTTTATCATTTGTTGCTTATTTAAATCTTCAATTACTTCAAGTTCATTTTCTGCACCATCAACGGTGTCAAATTTCAGAACTGTTAAAGTTGCCATTACTCAATCTCCTTTTCTGCGTTCATATTTATTTATCGGTTTATCGTACAAATCCGCCGATATTTCTCACTCTTTTTGATCAATTCGGTATATGTTACAATATACTATTATATAAGTGGTTATTTTAAATTTTTACTCTTGGCTATAGATGCCTATTTTCTCTGATGATCTTATCCATCCTTCTGAGTTAGTTATTAAAAAAGCGAGGAAACTACTTTCAATACAGGTAGCAATATGAGTTTATTTAAAGGCTTAAAAAGCTTCAAAGTGCAGTTTTATTGACTCCAATAGGTCAGTCCATAACTCTTTTACTTGCCTGTTAACTTTGTTAAAGTGTGCCGATTTTTCTGTAAAATCAAAATACCTAAAAGTCATTGGGTAGAAAAGTTTATGCCCGAAGAACAAAATTTAAAACCGTAATCAGAAATCCAACCTTGAATTTACAGCAAATTCGCGACACTACCAATTTTTGCCTATGTGTCTGTAAACTCAATCATTCCATGATTTATAGGAATATTCAAGATTCTACCGATTTATACCCCAGTAAAGGCAGAAAAAATAATTGAAACATATATATAATCAAATAAGAATACTTATTATTTATTTTATTATAGTTATAAGGTATAACACTCAAATTTAATTCTGTTGGTAACCGATATTCTAATCATGAAAATGAGACAACATTTAGTATTGGGCTCGCAACTATAAAATGAAATTAGACCTATAATAAACGTGTTTGGTTAAATTAAATTATGTCAGCTTTTTTTTCGATGCTTTTAAATTTGTGATTAGAGTACTAGGGAATAAAGTAGTACTGAAAGTTGACGTTGAGAAGAAACATATTTTTTATAGCAAAAAATTATGTATCATTAATAATAGTGAATTGTTATTTGGTAAATAAGTTTACTTAGTGCATGTACTAATAGAAAGTGGATTGAAAATTCAACCTTAAAATCGGATATAATTGTCAAAAAATGAAAAGAGTATAGCTGATGGAAATGCAAAAATCTGATAAAATAAAAAAAACAGTTTGTATTTTAATGCTAGTCTTTTGTGTAATGTCAGTGACAGTTACAGGTTGCTTATCATTACAATCAAGCGTTAAAAATAAATTCACTGATATTGCTTATGCCACTAAATCAAAGACACAAAAACTTGATATATATCTGCCAAATGAAGGAAACGATCCTTTTCCTATGATTATAGCATTTCATGGCGGGGGATTTTATGAGGGCAATAAAAGTAGACAATATACAGCTCCTATGCTTCAGGGCTTAAATCATGGTTATGCAGTGGTAACTGTTGATTATAGGTTGAGTGACGAAGCTAGATTCCCAGCAGCAATAAATGATGCAAAAGCAGCTATTCGTTTTATTAAAGTTAATGCTGCTCAATATAATTTAAATCCTAATAAGATTGCTCTATGGGGTAGTTCAGCAGGGGGAAATCTTGCTGCTCTTGCAGGCACAACAGGTGACACAAACAATTGCTATGATGCATCTCTCGGCAATGCAAACGTTTTGGATAATGTAACAGCGATAGTTGATTGGTACGGGCCCACAAATTTCTGTGTTATGGATAAACAATTCACAGAAAGTGGAATTAGAGAGAAAGTACAGGGAGTTCACATTTATAATATCGAAGGTTCTTTCCCATCACGATATTTAGGGCAAAATATATCAAAGGTACCGGACCTGTGTAAGCAGGCAGACCCTACAAATTATATAACTTCAGAGTGCCCCCCATTTTTAATTCAGCACGGCACCCTGGATACACTAATTCCAACGCAGCAATCTGTTAATCTTGCAGCTGCAATCACAAAAGAAATAGGAAAGGATAAAGTAACCCTGACATTATTTGACGGAGCAGGCCACGGGGGCGTACCCGTTACCTTTCTAAATGGAACACGCCAATATGGATACCCATTCGGAACTGCTGAAAATATGGATAAAGTGTTTGCATTCCTAAATAAGTATATGAAATAACTATGTCTACTTTGAAAATCCCTGAATGGTACTTATGCAAATTGAATTTATCGTTGATACTTATACATAGGTTTTATAGCAAAACCTATGCATTAGATTACCAATTTTGTAAGCCTGCTCATTGACTCTGGACTCTTTTTTGAGATGAAGAAAACGGATGCAGAGTGGATCCAATTTCACATAATTTTTAGTACATTGCACTAATACGTTCGATAGTTTGCTGGGTTATCAGGATATAGAAATTGTCAATGGCGGAGAAATTGAAACAAAAATAGTATGTCTAGTAAAAGGATACCAAATTCATGCTCAATTGCAATACAATGGAATATGGGTCCGAACTTTGAAAAAATAGATTATTATAGGAATCTAATTTCATCATGAATTAGAGAAGTTGATACTATTGGCGATGCATATACCAACAGTATCTAATTTATTTCAAGAAGATTTTTGTGTCTGTTCTGCAAAACAATATGTCTGTTCTGCAAAACGATATTGTGTTATTACTTTATAAATTTTATCTCTGTGTAGTCTGTCTTTTAAACTGATATCTATTATAGTTATATATCAGCAGTTTAGCACATTATTTAACTCTTAATTAGTCAACAATTAGCTTTCACAGACGGTTTCGCCGTTGCTGCTACATGAGTGACAAGAGACTCCATTGCAGCAGTTACCGTGGCTACATGTATGACAATAGGGACTGCCACAGGCGTGAGAGTGGGGATGTAAGTGCTTTATTATTTTAACGTCTTTCATTACAACTATGACTGTTTTTTATCCTTAACCATAACTGGTCCTGCACTTACTGCTACAGCAGTCACGGACATTAAAAAACAAACTAATAGCAAAATACCTAGCGTCTTTTTGATTTGTTTTAACATTTTATGATCTCCTTCTTTTCATTTTCTTTTTATTTTTTAATCCACGCTTCATCAGCAAATGCATAGCCTAACCCTCATATCATCAACAAGTTCAAAAACCAAAATTTTTAATAAAATCTGCGACTATAAATAGTATTGTCTGTGCATATGGAAAGAATAAAGAGATAAAATCATAAAATACAAACTAGTGGTTCCAATATCAAATCTCTTCTATCTCGGATTAGACATTTATGAACTTCAATTATTTTTCAGATTAGAACGTAACTACTCGTGTAAAAGCTACCAACAGCCTATAATTTTTGCTATTAAACTGTTCTTTCTTGGATTTATTACCTATATAGATTATTCTTATTCTCTAAAACAGTATCATTTGCCGTTTTCATCAAAATTAATTCTTAAATAAATGCTAATTTTTGACATTAATTGACCAATAAATCCCAAAATGAATTCGATTTAAGCAGTAAAAAAGCCAAATAATACCGAATAAATTAATTAACATAAAATGGATGATACAAAGGGATAAAAGAAACTAAAAATTAACTTGTAGTATAAGGGTGGGAAGCAAGAAAACCACGAAAAACTTCCTGCTCATATACTTACAGCGGTTTATTTCACTATCCAATACGATCTCAATTTCTATAAATGTTATAGAATGATTTATTCTAAATGATGTTTCGAAAAAACTCTAAGATATAGAGCAACAAGATCTCTTACATTAATTAATCTTGAAATGAGACAACATTTAGCAGCAAACCTGCAAACAAAAAAGAACTTGAAAATCAGATTTTGATTATATGTATCCAACTTCCAATGGAAAAAGATAATAAGAACCTATATATTTAAAAAATCTCGTTTTAATCTGTACGTGGTTTCATATAAGCCATACAACTTAAAAAAGTTTAATTGTTCACCTTCTTCATAAGTGATATATACCATGAATTTTATAACAAAACAACAGGGTGTTTATAAGTTAACACCAAGGTGTTTAAACTCAAATAAAACTTTCAGTCTTCTATCTTTGTTCTCCATAGGAAGTGTAATACATAAACAGAAAAATCTCATTTTTTGAATTTAGGAATAAACTCTTTAAAAGGAATATTTGATATCGATTGCATCCGAAAATCTTCAAGAATCTTCTCTAAAGCATGTTCTTTTGAAGAAACACTTGAAATTCTCCTATTTCTACCATATCTTCCATTATATTCGAGAGTCGAATCGATTATTCCTAGCTGATCCAATTCGTTTATAAGATCTGTTACCCATCTTTGTGTTAAAATATTAATGTCAAGGGCAGAACATAGAAGCTGATAGACTTGATACATCGTTGATATGGTACACTTTTGTCCTGAATTCAAAGTGTAAATACAAGATATCAGTACCGTCTTGGATTGTGTAGGCAATGTTTTTACAGTTTCTATTACTCTATCGATTTCTATCTTATCCTTTGCTTTTTTAACATCTGCTTCATTTATAATAGGGCTTTTTCGCATCTCGGCAATTTCTCCAGTTACACGCAAAACATCGATGGCTTTCCTTGCGTCTCCATGTTCTTGAGCCCCGTAGGCAGCACAAAGAGGGATTACTGTTTCTTCAAGGACTCCTTCTTTAAAAGAAATTTCTGACCTGGCTTTTAGTATCTCACTTAACTGTTCAGCGTCATAAGGAGGTACGATTAACTCGTTCTCAGAAAGGACACTAATGAGATGGGCTGGAAACCGCTCACGGAGTTTTAAATCGTTAGTTATTCCAATAACGCAAGGTGTATTGCCCGAAGCTTCAGATTCTGTTCTGATGATACTATTGATTATTTGTGGGTTATCGGCTTTATCGATCTCGTCTAATAATATGATAACAATCCCAGAATAACAGTTAATGAGATGGTCAAAGTAAATGCTATGTTTTGATCTCGAGTTCCCTATTTTTTGCCTAGTTTCACCTTCTGGAATAGGCAGGCTATCGTTAATTTTTTGCCATATTGCATTTTCAGTCTTCGATTTTTCGCAATTAACGTTGATCACACAAAGTTCTATGTCTCTGTTAGCCGCTTCTTTAATTACTTCTTCTAATACCCATTTTGAAAGAATTGTTTTTCCGGTGCCTGGCTTACCGTAGATGAATATGTTATGAGGGGATATTTCTCTAAAAAGGTCCTTTAAGAATTCATAATACATTTTTATTTCGTTATCTCTTTGCTTAATATCGGAAATACCACGAAGAGGGTAATTGGGCTTCAAAACATGCTTATTGACGAAAAGACTGTTCTCAAAGTTGAGTACATCAGATAGCGAGATCGATCCTGACAAGATATACACTCCGAAAATCTATCTACAATTTGCATGAGAATACTTTAAGCTTTCTATTTGTTCCAATGGGGATTCCAGTCCTTCTAATTACGTTTTCCATGAGAAGTGTAATACATATTAACAGGATGAAAGAGGAGTAAAAATAAAAAGAATTAAATAATGATTGGCTCCTATTTGATTCGATGCGTATAAACCCCGCTTGCATGCAGAACAAAAATAACTTAATATTAAATACAAGATTTGCTAATATTAATTATAAAAAATAAAAAACGGTGCGACCATGGTGAGATCTTGTAAATTGACGCCTGAAATACAACAGAGAATCAGTGATAATATTGCGCTCGGATTGACTTATAGCTTAGCGGCTTCGTCAGCCGGCATCACATACAAAACATTCAATATCTGGTTGAACAAGGGGAAGACAGAGAAATCTGGGAAATATTATCAGTTTTATAAATATATAATTAAATGTAATGCAGACGGGGCTCTGAAACTTTTGGAGCGACTGAATGAAGCCGCTAAGGTGGAAATTGTCAAGTTTGCATGTTTATATTGGAGAGACGTTTCCCTGACGAGTTTGGTCGGCGGGTGAACAGAAAAACAAATGTTGTTTCAGAAAAAGCAAGCAATAACTATTCAGCATATTCTCCTGACTTGCCAGGTTATATAGCTACTGGCTCAACAAGGGCCGAAGCGGAGAAGAATATCTATGAAGCTATCGAAATGCACGTTCAGGGATTGTTGGATGATAATTTATCGATTCCGGAATCAGAATCATTTGCAGAATATGTAGCTATTGCTGAAAAGTCATCGACTAGATTTGAAGTAATGTAAATTATATTTCATATATATCGCCTTATAGCTTTTTTTTTGTTAAAACCCCAACTGAAAGTTCTTATTTTTCTACATATGCTTTTGCTAACTGGATCATTCCATTACATATAGGAATATCCATGTTTCTATCGATTACATGACATCAGTAAATGCAAATAAAGTATGAGAAACATGTAGGTAAATTATGATAGCTTCAATTGTTATTGATTTAAACTTACGGAAATTCAATGAATATAAAATTATAAAAATCGATATTTAATGCTTACATTATTGAACAGATTGCTAGCAAAATTATGTTTTTACCGTTCATCTACTATGAATGATTTTGCACAATACTATACTACACAATAAACGCATTAGGTTATAACTTATGGTAATTTGGCATACAATTCTAGCAATTTCAAAACATTTTTTATATATACCATATTATTGCTAGAATACTCTAGAGGGTAAAAGTAAATTATGCATCCTTTATACTCACTGGGTTATATAGCAATATAATGGAGACTAGATATCCAAATCCTAAAACTGTTGTGATAAGAGGACTGTAAAAATTATTAAAAAATAATGAATGCCAGCAAAAGACTAGTAATAGTATGGCAAACTATACAAACTTGCTAGCAGAAAATACCAAGCTAAAAAATGAGATTGAAAGACTTACTACAGCTCTGGAAGGTGCACCTGACTCAAATGAGCTCACGAAGTCGAGGGTCAAATCCGAAGAATTAGAAAAGCATACTGAAACATTGAATGCAGACTCTTATCAATCAAAAAGCAATTGAAGCACCCGGATCAAAGAAACCATGGTGGAGATTCTGGTAGTAGGGTTACAATTATACTACTGAATAAAATAAGTTAAAAATAAAATCCTATTAAAATAGGTTCAGTTAAAATAAAAATATCAACTAGTTAAAGACTCATTATTTTCTCCAACCCGATCAAACTTTGCTAAAATTTGTTTTCTAATTCCATCTGTATCATTGATAATTTTCTCGACATTCTGATTCAGGTTTTCTATTACAACAAGGAAACGGTACATTTTTAACTCTCCATTTTCAATCGCGCTTGTTTTACTATGCTATTTAACGTACCTGGAGCAAGGTAATTTTTTGCCAGCCATCGGCGAGCGTGCGGGGTTTATACATGAAGGCGAGTTTGAAGGCATCGGGGGAAAAAGTCAAAGAAACGCGTTTTTGTCAAAAGAGTTTTTTTTGCTCCCGAGAAACTTGCGCGCACCCCCGGCTATGCGAGAAATAGCGCCTTGCGAGATATCCTTCGCGGTTATCAAAAAGTCCGTGGCTTTTTTTGAATCCTTGCGCAACGCGGCTTTATCGGAGTCAGAACTCCCCTCCTCCCGAATGGTGCGCGCGCCAAAAGCTGAAACCCCAAGGCCAAGCGCGATTGTTATTGTAATGGGGGACAAAACGGCCAAAGCGGTGCATGAGGCTACCAGAATGACACGTTCGGCATTATCAGAAGCAAGCTTAAAAAGCCTGTCGGAAATCAAATTTGCTTTCGCGCCTACCTCGGTCACTTTAGATTTTGCAAAGCCGAAGAAAGGCGTTTTGTTCGCTATATATTTCAAGCCAGATCCAATAGGGCCGTCTTTAGTGTTGGCCAATAAGTCTCTGGCTGTTGTTTTAACCACGGCGACTTTGGTGGTTACATATTGCATGCCCGTCCCAAAGTCTTCTCTGGTTTGCAGATAGGCAAAAAGCCAGGATTGTCCAAGGAGAATCAATCTGAGATTCGGAGAAAAACTGAAATGGTACCCCATCACAGCCTCCGTTATGTCGGGCGGGTGCGGGACATGATGAGACAAAAGTGTCTATGCCATGCTGGAAGAATCCGTCTGCGGCGTGGGAGATGCCTTCAGATTCGAGTGCCGCAATAAGAATTTGTCTTTAACTTGTGCGAGGTTTATCGGCTGGTAGTTCCTGATCGTATCGGTCTGTCTGTTGGAAATATCGGGAAAAAGTTTTTTGACATATGCGATTGTGTTCGGAAAATGTTCCGCGAATTGGGCGTTGTCAGAAACCGGCTGCTCATCGAGCTAAATTTGGGACAAATTATAATAAATAAGCAATTAGAATAATGAAACAGGAATCAAAAACATAAATAATAGATTAAAAACAAATAAAAGAGCAGCATAACAAATTAGGAGTACTTATTCGATAATATTTATTAATAATTAAATATATTTCTAAGCATATGTATATGAAAATTTCAGTAAATAAAAAGCTCAAAATTTTTGAAATAACTACACTAGCTCTTTTGCTACTAGCAGGTATAGTATCTGCATCGCTGGAATCTCACGCTCTTGTCACAAAAGGAATTAGTCTAGCTAACTCCAAACAATATGATGATGCTATATCATATTTTAATAGAGCAATTAGCTTAGATCCTCAAGATGCCGAAGCGTGGTATTTTAAAGGGCTGGCTTTAACTCAAGAGTTTAAAAAAGAAGAAGCAAAAGCAGCATTTGACCATGCACTTTTATTAAACCCGAAATATTCAAAATACTACATCTCGAAAGGCCTAGGGTTGTATATGCAAGGTAAATATGCAGATGCAGAAAGTTATGTAGATAAAGGCTTGGTAATTGATCCAAACAATTACATTGGCTGGGGTGCAAAGGGGCTCATTGCCAAAGCTAAAGGCCATAAGGCGGAAGCAATCTTTGACTTTAATAAAACATTGAAACTTAACCCTCACGACACAGTAGCATTGAAAGCATTATATCAATTAGAGCATCCATGATAAAATGATTGAACAGCGGTGCTGTTTTGGTCCAAATGTTTGAATTGCCTTAATCCTAAGATGCATATGTTTTGTATGAAAACTTCTACATCAGCAAAACGATAAATCCTATTTTTTGTGGTGCAAGAAGAAGGACATAGAATCAATCAGATTTTACAGAACTTTAAACACAATACTTCAGAAAAGATCTTTTTAATGTAGTAATTTCATCCTAGTTAGTTGATACAGAACTAAATTTTCATGATAAAGGAAAATTATTCTGGCTTTGAGAGCAGATCTGAAAAGTCATAAATAGCATGTTGAGAAAAATTATAATAGGTCTATAATATCAGAGTCTCCATTCTGATTGTGCATATTGCTTATTGTAAAAATTATAGCAAATCACAAAACTTTTAGAAGGAGTTCTAAAATAGTTTGATAAATTCTTCAAGCGTAAAGCCTGACTGCCTAATTATTGACTGCAAAGTTCCAACAGGGATTTCATTATAGTCGGGGATAATGACTATACGTGTTTCTTCCGATGTTTTCTTTTTCATTTTGATATGGCTGCCCTTTTGCGAAATTACCTTAAATCCCTGGTTATTGAGACCTTTTATAATCTCACGTGCTGACAGTATGGGAAGCTTTGTCATGGGAAACCTCAATTATTGTGGTAAGGATCGAGCCTGCAGCAGGGATTTGAACATCTTCATCTTCAAGATAAAGTTCTACAGCCTCTTTAAGATTCTCAATAGTTTTTTCAATAGTTTCCCCCTGGCTTGCCACGTCAAGTTCTGGGCACCAGGATACATACCATTTCCCTTCTTTATGGATTACTGCTGAAAACTTATAGGTCTCTTGCATATATGAAAAAAGGTTGTATGCGCTATTAAAGATTTTCTCAAATAGCATGTATTTTGAGAAAGTAATCATATCAGCGCTCATGGCTTACAAAACTGATATTTTAATGCACAGCTTTTGATATAAAAACTATGTATAAATAGGCCTGTAGAGAAAGATTTGAAGACGATTAAAAGAGCATGACGTACTAAATAAACGAGATTATTTAAGATAAGCTAATATAGTCAAATAATTCTCAGATAAACCACTGTCTACAAATGATTTAATCAATGTTCTCCCGAAGAATCTTGCACTCAAGTAAAAAGTTTTTCTTTTTATAAGCTCTTTATTAGAATTTACGTTTATGCTTTCGCCTTAAACGCAGTTATTAAGCTGCTTAAATAAGGCATCATTATATATCCGGTTATGGAATCTTATTGACGAATTATTTTATTGCTCCATAAACGGAAAAACCATAATATTTCCAAAATACGTCTATCTGTCTAAAGCCTATATCTTTGAGATATTGAATCTCGTCCATCAATATCGACTCATTGGCATGTTTTTTTGCTTTTTCTATAACTTCGGTTTTTATGAACTCATCGGAATAAGATTTTCGCATATACTCTATCCATTTTTCCACGCATACTTCCTGATAGTGTTTATTTCTCGACACATTAACCTCCCCGCTAATGAAAAAACCTTCCGGAACAAGCACGTCGTACACCTTTTTGAAGACAGACTTCCGCATTTCGTCATTAGCAAGGTACATAAGTGATAGAAAACTTACAACAGCATCACATTTTCCGGTTATACTATATTTAGTATAGTCTGCTAATTCAAATTTGATATTTGGGAATGTCGTAAATTTCTTTTTAGCTAAATTTAACATATCTTGTGATATATCGATACATTTTAGGTGGGCATTCGGGAACTTTCTTACGATATTGCCAGTTACCATACCAGTACCACAGCCAAGTTCAACAATTCTGATGGGTTTATCTGAAGGAAACGGGATACTGTTAATCAAGGCATCAAGCATTTCTCCGTGATTAGGGACAATCTTGATTATATAATCATTGTAAAATGTTGACCTCTTTGCAAAGTCTTTTTTGATTGTGTTTATCCTTTCCTTATATACAATTGTGTTTTCATCATCACTATTCATGTTTGCACTTCACTAAATCTCCATGAGCTGTTGCTCATGCATGAAGCATGAAAAGCAGCATAGGATACTCAGTTTTATAGAAAGTTGATTGTGAATTTTCGCTGCCTTTGTAATGATAATAAGTATATCATTTTTGTCATGGCAGGTGACAGATCTATGATTACAAAAATGATGGTGATACGATAATGTTTTCAGACAATTAACCCTATAAATAAAGGCCAAAATAGCTGCCTACCTTTTAAGCTTATAAAATGGAGTGAACCAGTTTTTACCCTCTTTTCCAGTTAAACTGAGAAAATGCTCAGAATTTTACCTATGCGACTGTAAATTCAAACATCATATTCTTTATAGGAATATACTCCTTCTCTCAACAGTTTCATCAAATACAAAAAAGAAGCAGGACAACATAGATTACCTTAAGGAATATAATTATTGCCCTGGAAATTAGGTGACCAACCCCTTTTTATTATCCATGGAGATAACAATATCTGTTCCGTTGCAAAAAATCTGGCTCCCTTGCAAAATCAGAAAAAACCTTCACAATTAGGATATTTGATTGATTTCATCACGGATAAAATAACACACAAAGGCAAGAATTATAGTCTCAAACTGAGGAAATATTATTTTTGCACCAGAATCCCACTTACTTCAAACATGCTGGAATCCTGACGAGTTTGGTCGGCGGGTGTACAGAAAAACAAATGTTGTTTCAGAAAACCTGAATCAGAACGTCGAGATAATTGTCAATGATGCAGATATACTTAGAAAACAAATTTTAGCAAAGTTTTATCGGGTTGGAGAATTACAAGAGTCACAAATAAATTAAATTTTACCCTCATCTGTGCCTTTATTGAAGTATGCTTTAGAAATATTTTTTTTGTGATCTATCATTGTATCTTTTAGGTATATAGTCTCGAAGTAACCATAGACCGTACGCGAAAAACGCAATATAAAAAAAAGACGATTCTCCCCATATCCCCGAATACCCATTGAAATATGTCAGATCTATCAAGTAATCCCACAGCCAATGAATAATGATTCCTGGAATAATAGTGTCAAGACGGATTCGCAAAGCTACCATATAGAAACCAAACATAAATGCATAAAAAACTTGAATTATACTCGCATTAAAGTCACCACTGACAAAACCACTTAAGACATGTACCGCGCCGAAAATAATAGTTGTGATCCATATTGCACGCCAGATCCCGAATGATGATGAAGCTCCATAAAATAATATGCCTCGAAACAGTAACTCCTCGCAGATCCCTATCATCAAAGTATTGATGAGTACAAACATAAGAACCTGGGCTGGCGGCAGACCTGTAAATAAAACTAACAGTATATGAATGAAAAGAAACATAATCGGTAGCCATAAAAAACGTAAATAGCTTAATTTAAATCCTAAAAGGCCCTCAATTAGTTTATTTTCTAGGCCTTTCAACCCAACTTGATGCCACCATTTCAAATAAGTAACAGCTCCGAAAAAAAAGATCATTGAAATCAGTTCTAGAAAGTCGATAGATTTTCCTTCAAATTGATCTAGTGGCCTATGATGAACTACAAATGGTAAATCTTGTACTCTCATTATGACAATCGCCCAAATTAAAAATATTATAAGTGATGAATACAAAGGTTTTCGTAGTACATTCATCTTTGTTTTCTCCAAAAAGGGACTTAAACCGTAATAATCATGGCTATTCGGATCTTTAAGATCTAATCAAATTGAGAGATGTTACTGTATTTTAGTTTCTCTCTTGCATCACATTTGTTTAAGAAAAATTCCATATATTTGAGTGTATAGACATCATTTATATTCGCTAAGAAATCTGTTAACTTTAAAAATATTACTGCAATAATCGATTCATATTGATGTACATAGGGTTTGTCAATTGGCACGCATAATTAAGTAAAATCGATCTGGCAATCAAAAGTAAGTGATCTATTAATAATTACTGTAGACTTTAAATTTATCACTATGTGGCAAGGAGATAGAATCTTTCTTCATGCTGCGCGACATGTTACCAAAATCGCCACCAGGGTTTTTTTGCTCCTGGTTCTTCTATTGTTTTTTGACTTAGTACTGTCTGTAAATGCACAGCTTGTGCTTTCATAGTATCCGAAAATTCATGAATGTTGCCGTTTAGCTTGTCTATTTGGTTATCTTTAATTTTTAATTGCTCTTGTAAGTCCCTTATCTGTTCATCCTTAAGCTCCAGTACGTCCTTAAAGCCAAATTCTTCTTCTTTGAACAGCAATTCTAATCCCTGTACAATTGCTTCAGTGACAGTAAGTTCAGATTCTTCGATTTTTGTGTACAAACGTGCAGGGATTCGAATATTAACCCTTTTGGCAACATCAACCATGTACAGAATCTAGTGTACAAATATACAAAGTTATTGCTTTTCCATGGATTTTTAGAAGTGTACAATTCGAGTACATATATACACTATTTGTACAGTAATTGTACATCTATTGGTTGCTATAGTATGCTATTTTTTCATCAAATTCGATCAAAAATTCAGGGGAAATAACTCATAATAACTATTTAATAATAGCATATTTTGATAAATAAAATTATATCTATATTTTTCTTATTAATGTGAAATCAAAATTTATATACACTATTTAGCAGAAACAGTTTGATATACTAAAAAATGGCGTTTATCGAACTAATGATGATCAGCAAAACTATAAATCCTATTTTTTGTGGTAAAAGAAAAAGGACATAGAGTCAATCAGATTTAACAGAACCTTAAGCACAATGCTACAGAGAATATCTTTCTAATATGATAATTTCATCCTAGTTAGTTGATACAGAACTAAATTTTCATGATGAAGGAAAATACAGAAACTAGGGTCGACTCAGCATCCTGTTTCTTCATCACAAAAACAGCGTTATGGGCCAACTAGTAGGCTTTCAAAACTGGTATTTAAATGCATAATTTTTGCTATAAAAACTGTGCATTTATGTAAACAACCAAGTTACTCTGAAAACATTATAAAAAATAATGTTTTCGGTTAAGTTTTTAAAACGGATCGGACGTATTTCAACTTTTCTAAGATAGAAAATCCTTAACTGTTATTTATAAAGCACGCTAATCCGGTAACTGTAACCTTTTAAGATCGAATATCCGGAATAGATAGTAATTTTTTTTATTTAGAAGAACCATTCGGATAGTATGAATGATAGAAGCTTTTTTTTGAAATTCATTATTGTATTGGTTGGATTTGCAAGCGGTGTAATTTTTGCATTGACGATTGATCCAATGGCATTTCTGTTTCACTCAGCAAATAATATAAACCAGCAAGGTGGGCTTATAACTCTGATTCCGACTGCACTTCTCCTTTTTTCTTTATATGAAGCAAATGCAGATAAGGGAATCATTGGAGTAGGTAGTGCATTACTTGCTCTTTTTAGTGGTCTAATGATTCTATCAATACCTATATTGGGCATTATATTACTTGTTGCTAGTGCTTTAACCTTGCTACATAAAGGGGAAATACTATAAATGAAGAAAACATAATAAAAGAGCAAGAGTAGATACACTTACCGAATCAGTGAACGTGCTGATAAATATTCTTTTTTCATTTTTCCAGCAATACACAGTTTTTATAGCAAAAATTATGCATTTAAATACCAGTTTTGAAAGCCTACTAGTTGGCCCATAACGCTGTTTTTGTGATGAAGAAACAGGATGCTGAGTCGACCCTAGTTTCTGTATTTTCCTTCATCATGAAAATTTAGTTCTGTATCAACTAACTAGAACGGTATGCTTAAAATTTGAGAACTAAGGTAATACAGACTTATAAAAAGATCTACTACTGGTTCCGTTGCAAAAAATCCTTTATAATGATACAATAGAATAAAACGAAAACCAAAGATAGTAATATGCTATCTAATTCCTTTAAATGGAAGCATTATGAAGGAGATATTATCCTATTGAATGTAAGATGGTACTTAAAATATCCATTAAGCTATAGAAATTTAAAGGAAATAATGGCAGAAAGGGGAGTAAAAGTCGACCATACAACAATCATGAGATGGGTACATCAATATTCCCCTGAAATAGAAAAGAAGATCAGAAGACATTTAAGACCAACAAATGATTCGTGGAGAGTTGATGAAACCTATATCAAAGTAAAAGGTAAATGGATATATTTTTACCGAGCAGTTGACTCAAATGGAGATACAATTGATTTCATGTTAAGTTCAAAACGAAACAGAACAGCTGCAAAGAGATTCCTTAAGAAAGCTTTGAGTTCTAATCGTAATCAAATTCTAATATTAATAACCGTTGATAAGAATCCAGCTTATCCATCTGCTATAGATAAACTGAAAAATGATAAAATACTACCTAAAAACATAGGCATTCGACAAATCAAGTATTTGAATAACATTCTAGAACAAGATCATAGATCTATAAAGCGAATTTTTAATCCAATGTTAGGATTTCAGTCTTTTCGATCTGCTAATAAGACTTTAAAAGGAATTGAAGCTATGAATATGATCAAAAAAAGACAAGTAAATGATCTAAGTTACTCTGTTCTTAATGAAATCAAATACATTAATCAATTGTTTGGTATACTTTTATAATGTTAGTACATTTTCTTTGAATATTTTGATTTTTATTAATTACTTATAGATGTACATATTTTTTTTAGATTTTTTGCAACGGAACCTAATATTCATCCCAACAGGTTACTATCATGATCATGGGGATTGGGACTACATACATACTATCTATCAAGTTATAGTAATTACTATATAGTAAATATGCACACAATATATATTATTTTGTGTTCAATTCATATATCAGGATCCATAAATGCACTATGGCGTAGATCCCAAAATAAAATGTCTTAGCGTGATTATGTGTCTGAAAGTAAAAAAATATCAAGGAAATTATTCGATGTATATTGTATCTTACCCACAACTTATAAGATCTATTTTTTGATACTTTATTGATACTCATCAGGCTTAAGTTATTCACTACTATTGTTCTAATCATGGATTTAGATTTCATTTCTCTATGATACCCTGCAAAATCAGAAGCTTAAAGTTTAATAATGATAGCAATCTTTTAAATGTTAACATGTTTCAAAATTAAATCAACTTTTACAATTGTGTAATGTGTAAATTTGATTTTAAATGCAGATCGGAAATTATTCCAAAATGTATACAGGGATTGCTATCAATTCGCATTCTAGTAAAGTTACTCCATATACTTTATTATAGTTTTTATCTTTTGCAGTTTTTGTTTTTCATTGAGATGCTATTCCCATGTGGCAGATTTTTATATTCAG
>Ga0224559_1000755_pt1 | contig 19624 bp, 15 predicted proteins | sample 714S33034metaG_FD_180676 | JGI IMG/M metagenome (GOLD analysis project Ga0224559, IMG submission 180676) | Peat soil microbial communities from Stordalen Mire, Sweden - 717 S3 30-34 | ecosystem: Environmental > Terrestrial > Soil > Wetlands > Peat | place: Sweden: Norrbotten County, Stordalen... | reverse complement strand
GTCGCGAAAGCATTTGGTATCGGGCATCTCCCGGTTGATGCAAAAGTTTATGCGGTAATCTGGACGACCACACCGTGGACGCTACCCGCAAACCAGGCAGTGAGTGTCCACCCCGAATTGCAATACGACCTGATTAAAACCGAAAAGGGTTATTTGATATTGGCGTTTGATTTGGCCGAGACCACTTTGAGCCGTTGCCTGTTGGCAGGAAGCAATGACAGAGGTGATGGCACGGCTGCCACTTGTTATGGTGCTGTTCTTGAAGGTTTGCAGTTGTTGCACCCCTTCAATGACCGCACGGTGCCGATTATTTGCGGTGAGCATGTAACGCTGGAAGCGGGTACAGGTTTGGTACACACTGCTCCGGCACATGGTTTGGACGATTATTTTGTCGGTCAAAAATATAATTTGCCCAACGATAACCCGGTGGGTGACGACGGTAAATTCATTTCCACAACACCTGACGTCGGCGGCGTGCCGCTGGCCGGTGTGTTCGTGTGGAAGGGCAATGACATCGTGCTGCAAGCCTTGGAGGCCAGCGGGCATCTCTTGCATCAGGAAAAACTCAAACACAGTTATCCGCATTGCTGGCGGCACAAGACCCCGATCATTTTCCGCTCCACACCGCAATGGTTTATCGGTATGGAGCAACACGCGCAAGCCGGGGGTGAGCAGTTGCGCACACTGGCAAATCAAGCCGTAGCGACTACAAAATTCTTCCCCGCTTGGGGGCAGGCGCGCCTCGAAGCAATGATTAAAAATCGCCCCGACTGGTGCGTGTCGCGCCAGCGTAACTGGGGCGTGCCAATGACTTTCTTCGTGCACAAAGAAACTATGGCCTTGCATCCGCGCACACCGGAATTGTTGGAACAAGTGGCCAAACGCATTGAGCAGCAAGGTATAGAAGCGTGGTTCGCATTGGATGCACAAGAATTGCTCGGAACAGATGCGGCGCACTATCGTAAACTTTCCGATACGCTGGATGTATGGTTCGATTCAGGTGTGACTCATGCAGCGGTATTGGCGCTACGCGGCGAATTAAAGTTTCCGGCGGATTTGTATCTGGAAGGTTCGGATCAGCATCGTGGTTGGTTCCAATCTTCTCTCCTGACTTCCTGTGCCATCAATGACCGTGCGCCTTATGATGCATTGCTCACACACGGTTTTGTGGTGGACGGGCAGGGGCACAAGATGTCCAAGTCCAAGGGTAATGTCATCGCCCCGCAAAAGATTCTGGATACGCTGGGCGCCGATATTTTGCGCCTGTGGGTTGCTTCCACCGACTATTCCGGCGAGTTGACCATCTCCGACGAAATTTTAAAACGTGTGGTGGAAGGTTATCGCCGCATCCGCAATACCTTGCGTTTTCTGTTGGCGAATATCGCCGACTACGACCATGCCAAACATGCGTTGCCGGTGGAGCAATGGTTGGAGATTGACCGTTATGCTTTGGCTTTGGCGCACAAGTTGCAAGACGAAGTAAAGGCTGATTACGAGCATTATGAGTTTCATCTGATTGCACAAAAATTGCAGGCATTCTGTTCGGAAGAGTTGGGCGGTTTCTACCTCGATATTCTGAAAGATCGTCTCTACACCGCCGGTGGCGATTCGCTTGCGCGTCGTTCGGCCCAAAATGCGCTGTATCACATCACTCATAGTTTAGTGCGCTTGATGTCTCCTGTACTGTCGTTTACGGGAGAAGAAGTATGGGCGGTATTAAGTGGCAAAGAAGATGTAAGTGTGTTTGAAGAGCAGTGGTATGAGTTGCCAGACGCTTGTTTGGATGCCGCGCTGGTCAGTTCATGGCGTGATATTCGTAATGTGCGCGAACTGGTGAATAAAAAATTGGAAGAACAACGTGCGGCAGGAGCAATCGGCTCGGCGCTGCAAGCAGAAGTGGATGTATTCGCCAATAAAGACACCTATGAGTTATTGTCCAGACTTAAGGATGATCTTCGTTTCGTATTCATCACCTCGCGTGCCAGTGTGCATCTGTGCGAAGAGGGCGGGATCGAAATCGAGGTCACCCCAAGTAAGCACACCAAATGTGACCGCTGCTGGCATTACCGTGAAGACGTGGGCAGCGATAGCGCGCATCCAACTTTGTGCGGTCGCTGTGTAAGCAATTTATTTGGTTCCGGCGAAGAGCGTCGTTATGCCTAACATTTCCGAGACAGTGCCGCCGGTCGGCAACTCCCGGTTGATAAAATGGCTGGGCGCGAGTGTATTGGTAGTCGTACTCGACCAGCTAACAAAGTCGTGGATCAGTAGCCATTTAGCCTACGGTGAAAGCTATACCGTGAGCGGTTTTTTCAATCTGGTGTTGTGGCATAACACAGGAGCATCGTTCAGTATGTTGAGTGAGGCGAGCGGTTGGCAACGCTGGCTGTTTAGCGGGATTGCCACTGTTGCTGCCGTCTGGATCATATGGCTGTTGCGTAAACATCAACACAAAAAATTATTTTGCCTCGCATTGATATTTATTCTCGGCGGTGCGGTGGGCAATTTGCTCGATCGTCTTCTTTACGGCTATGTGGTGGACTTCCTCGATTTTCATTGGCATGAGAGACACTTCGCCGCATTCAATGTGGCGGACAGCGCGATCAATGTCGGTGCGGCATTGCTGTTGTGGGATAGCTTCATGAATAATCCCGAGAAGAAAGATGGAGCCAATAATGAAACTGCTGCTAGCTAATCCGCGCGGTTTTTGTGCCGGAGTAGACCGCGCCATCGAGATAGTCGAGCGTGCTCTTGCTTTGCATGGTGCACCAATCTATGTGCGCCACGAAGTTGTACATAATAAATTTGTGGTAGAAGGCTTGCGCGCAAAGGGCGCGGTATTCATCGAAGATTTGAATGATGTGCCGGAAAAAAGCATTCTCATTTTCAGTGCACATGGTGTGCCGCAATCGGTAAGGCGCGAGGCAGAAGCGCGCGGACTGACTGTATTCGATGCTACCTGCCCATTAGTTACCAAAGTACATATTGAAGTCTCGCGTATGCGCGAACAGGGCAAAGAGATCATTATGATTGGCCACGCGGGGCACCCCGAAGTGGAAGGCACCATAGGCCAGAGTAACGGCGGCATGTATTTGGTCGAATCCCCTGCCGATGTATCAAAACTCAAAGTAATTGACGAGAACCGTCTGTCTTTCGTGACTCAGACCACATTATCAGTGGACGACGCGAGTAGCATTATCGCGGCGCTCAAAGCCCGCTTTCCCCTCATCACCGGACCGAAGAAAGACGACATCTGCTACGCAACACAAAATCGCCAGGATGCTGTCAAGTTGCTTGCACAACAATGCGATCTGGTGATCGTGGTCGGTTCACCGAATAGTTCAAATTCCAATCGTTTGCGTGAAGTCGCGGACAATTTAAAAGTAGACGCCTATTTGGTTGACGAGGCCTGCGAACTGAAAGCTGAATGGTTAGTCGGCAAGAAAAATATTGGCGTCACTGCAGGAGCTTCCGCCCCCGAGGTGCTGGTTGAGAACGTGGTTAAACGCCTAAGAGAACTGGGCGTGCAGAGCGTAAGCGAGCTAAATGGCATCCTGGAAAATGTCGTGTTTCCGCTGCCAAAAGCGCTATCTCGGGTTGAGTGAATTCCTGCCATTTGTCTGTTTGAAATAGTCTTTTCACCGTTTGTCTTGCCTCGTTCGCCATCTGTCAGATGCCAGTGGCATTGTAGAATCCAAAAATCTAGTATCCATTTAACCAAATAGGGAGCGTGACTATGAAGCGCAATAACGGTTTTAGCTTGATCGAATTATTGGTGGTCGTGATGATTGTCGGAATTTTGTCCGCGGTGGCGATCCCGTCTTACACTAACTATGTAACGCGCGGCAAAGTTGCTGAAGCAACATCGACTCTGTCTGCTCTGCGCGTTACCATGGAGCAGTATTATCAGGACAACCGCAGTTATCTAAATGCAGCCGCCACATGCGGCCCAACAACAGCCACTTGGCCGCCGACAGCTCCCGCAGTGAAATATTTTACTTATTCCTGTAGGAATAATGATGCCAATTCATACGTTATTACTGCGACAGGCGTAGCCGCAGTAGGCATGGCTGGCTTTGTGTACACGATAGATCAGACAAATGCCAGGCAAACTACGGGTGTTGGCGCAGGTTGGATTTTGCCTGCCAATCCCACTGCTTGCTGGATAACCAGTTCGGGCGGCACATGCTAAGCAAAAGCTTACAGCGCGGTGTAACCCTGATCGAAATAATGATCGGATTGGTTATTATCGCGATCTTGTTCGGTCTTGCCGCCAATAACTACAGCGACTGGATACAAAACCAGCAGATACGTACTGCGGCAATGTCTATTGAAAATGGTCTGCAAACTGCACGTGGAGAGGCCGTTAAACTCAATGGATCGGTTCGGTTCACACTATGTGATGTCGCGAATGGTCTTGTAACCTCTTCCTGGGAAGTGCTGGCGGCTTCTGCAGTTGCCGTTCCCGCTGCCTCTGTTGCTTGCGCGAAATCGACTGCTGTTAACCCCGGTGAAATTCTCGTTCAGGAACGTTCCGGTCAGGAAGGTTCGCGCATGGCCCAAGTGGCAACGAATGCGGCTGTTCCCGCTGTGGTTGCTTCACCCATTGCGGCCGATGGTTCGAGTACTGTTACTTTTAATAGTTATGGCAGAGTTGTCGCCAATATTAATGGGGGGGCTGCTTCCATTGCAGTGATTGAAATCACGACACCGACAGGAACTCGCCCACTGTGGATAGAAATCGGTACCGGCGGCAATATTCGTATGTGTGATCCTTCGCCACTTTTGCCGGCGAATGATCCGAGACGCTGTTAACGGAGTCTTCATCATGAGCATAAAAATTTATCACAGCAAGATCAAACAGTCTGGCTCCGTATTATTAGAGGCAATGATTGCCATTCTGATCTTTTCGATTGGAATTCTGGCGATGGTGGGTATGCAGGCATCTGCGATCAATAACGTATCCGACGCCAAGTATCGCAGTACGGCTGGTTTTTTGGCGGATCAGATTGTCGGCACGATGTGGTCGCAACGAGCCGTCACTGTAAATGCCTCCAATGTAACTGTAGCAAGCGCAGATACAACATTTCAATGCAACCCCTGCACAACGGGTGGCAATGCCTATACCCAGGCATGGGCAGTAAGTGGCGTGGCCGCCGAATTGCCGCAAGGGACTGCAAGCATCGCAATGGTTAACACAGTGCTGGGTGGCGGTTCTGCTTCTGCAGTCACGGTCACGATTAATTGGCAAGCTCCCAAAGATGCCGTGGCGCACAAGCACGTAGTTAATACTTATATCAATTAGCAGTCATTATTTATTGAGCGAACTCAACACGTCATGACAAAAAATTCCGACACCTTGCGTATCAAAGCCCACGCCGGATTCAGCATCGTCGATGTCATGGTCGGGATGGTTATTGCACTGTTGGGCATGATTATCATATTTCAGGTTTTTTCCGTTTCGGAAGGAATCAAACGTACAACGACCAGCGGAGGAGAAGCGTCACAAAATGGTACTGCGGCGCTTTTCACAATTGGGCAACTATTGAAGTCGGCTGGCTATGGAATTTTTGCGTCAAATGGCCTGGGGCGCCCATCTGATCCGGTACAAAGTAAAGTTTTGATTACACCGGGGGCTGCCAACGCTTCCGACAGCTTCACCGTCACGTTTAGGCAATTTTGGGCAAACGGCGCCTTTCCGCCCCCACCGGCAAGCTTTCCCTTGTTGCTGCCTCCTGCGCTTACTTTGGAAACTATTTCGGTCAATCCTCAGGCGCAATTGGTTTTCAATGCAGTGCCTGATCCGAATCCGGGAGGGGCAACGCCTTACGCCACCATTACGCTTGCAGCGGCAGCTGCAGCTGCGGGAGCGGCACCTCCGCAAGCCGCCGGCGTGATAGCGGATGGCATCGCGTTGATGAAGATAGAGTATGGAGCCGATACGGTTGTGGTCGATGGCGTGATTGAGCCAAATGAATGGACTCAGGTGGCACCGGCCAATCCGGCGAGTGTATTGGCTGTACGCATTGCTTTGGTTGCACGCAGTGCGCAGCCGGAAGTGACTCGAAACGCAGCCGGACAGATACTTCCTTCCGCCCAGTGCGCTACCACGACCGCTTTCCCGACATGGGTCGATAGTGCAAACGTGCCATTGAATTTATCCGCCAATGTGGGGCTGGCGGCAACCGATGATTGGAAGTGCTACCGCTATAAGACTTTTGAAAATACAGTGACCTTACGTAATTAGCGTGTGGGTTGGGAGAGTCAGATGAAATCAGGCAGATTAAAAAAACACAGCGTAATCGCAGCGCGCAAGCAGCGCGGTGTGGTGCTACTGATCGCGCTGATTGTTTTGGTTGCGATGACTTTGGCAGGCATCGGCATGATGCGCTCGGTTGATACCGGCACTGTAATCGCCGGAAATATGGCTTTTAGGGAAGCGACGGCAAACGCAAACGACGCCGGTATCAGCGCGGCGTTTAATGCCCTTGTTGCTGTGGCGAATACCGGCAATCCGTCAGATGTCGCAGTACTGAGTTACAACGGGGATAATACGCAGGCATGTTCGAATGTGTCGGGGGCAGTTGTTGCGGGTTGCGCTGCGGGCGGCAACATTATTTTTCCCGGCTATTATTCCACACCAAGGAAATTCGTGACCAATCAAGGCCTCAACATCGATGGTGCTTGTCAGGTGCTTGGCGGGTGCGCGGATGCCAGGAGTAATTTATATTGGACGCATGATGAGTATTGGGCAAACTTTAGTGCAGGCCCGATTCCGGTACCTGATGTTAACGGAACTGTCATCAATGTATATTATGTGATCGAACGTATGTGTAAGGACCCATTGGATCCAAAAAATACTATTTGCCAGACCATTATTTTGCCGGGTTCAGGTAGTACCAAGTCCTCCACATTGACTGGAGCGCCGCCCAATATAAATGTAGTTGTCTACCGCGTCACTTCGCGTTCAGTTGGCGCACGCAATTCAATAACGTATTCACAAGCATTTGTAACCATTAGCAGCGCGTCGTGACCATTAATGAGATGTTAAGTTGTGCGGCGCATATTTTTTCAAGACGTACTGAATCGATACATACTGGAGGTAATCATGTTTAATTTAGACCAATTCCGGCGTCAGTTTAAATTTGCCATGAGGCTCGTTTGTCTGTCGATGCTGGCGAGTACATCTGCTTTTGCGACGACCGATCTTGCCCCTGCTCCTTTATCGACCTCAACTGCCTCTGTGGCACACCCCAATATTTTGCTCACGCTGGACGACTCGGGCAGTATGGCATGGAATTATGTACCGGACTATACCGGCGGAACCAGTAACGGCGGCAGTATTCAAAATCATTGCAAGGGGGTAAACGGATCCGGAACTTCGCCGGGAAATTGCACCACGGGTATGACACCGTTCCAAGACAATACCTATAACGGCATGGCCTATAATCCGAGCATTTCATATAGCCTGCCTATTAAAGCGGATGGTACTTATTATCCTTCCCAGGTTTCGCCGTGGACTGCCGTCAAAGTGGATGGTTATGGCGTGCAAAGCACAAGTACCATCAATATGACTAGCGGATTTTCTGAAGTCGTGTGGTGCAGTGGCTCAATTTGCAAAAAAGACGGCATCGATACCAATAATCCATTTGCGTACCGTGCTTCAGTCTCAGCCGATAACCCGCCGGAATATGCTTTTCCGGGTTCATTGGCAACGGGGGCGACGATCTCTTCCACCTTGCTGGACACTACATTAAACCAGGGTGTTGCCTCTGCTCCCGCCACGCTGTACAGCGGAAACTCGCCTTTGGATATTTCCGTTACCGGTTTTAACAAATTCAAACTGACCGGTACTGTGACCGTCAGTAACGTGGGTACAACTGTAACGGTAAGTTATTCCAACCCAACCTCGCCAGCGTTGGTAACGGGAGATCTTGTCGCGGTATCCGGCGCGGCGTGTGGTAATGCATTTAAAAGCGGTACTGTAGTTGGTAATACCATTGCCTCCTCAACGACTAAAGCCATTACTTGGACTAGTGCAAGCAGCTTTACCTATACCAGCACCAGCGGAACCGTTTGGACAGGTGCGGCTTCATGTTCGGTCTATGTGTATAAGGCCAACCATACTGCTGTTGCGCCGATGATTGCCAAATCCGGCAATACAGTGACAGTTACACTTGCCTCTGCGCCATCACCGGCCTTGTCGGCAACGGATCTGATTACTGTTACAAGTGGCTCCGGCTCCGGCTGTGATGCCGGTTACCAGTTAACATCGGCATCGACTGTGACCATCGTCAGTACGACCAGTTTTTCTTACACTGTGGCGACAGCCGTGGGTACGGCCGCCAACACTTCTTGCCTGATCACCCGATCAACCGTTACCCCGCCCCCGGCGCCGAGTATCAGCCTTTCCGGTACGACCGTAACGGTAACCACAGCCACTGCGCACGGCTTGTCGACTGGAAGCTTGATCCAGGTTGTGAATGGTAGCTCCGGAACTTGCACTAGCGGCTTTTTGACTAATGGCTCGATCGCGGTTACGAAAGTAAGTAATACGGTGTTCACCTATGCGAATCCGCTGGGGACAGATACCTCGAGCTCTAATTGCAAGTTTTACATCATGGCTGGAACACTAACTTCCTTTACGACCCAGTCTGCGATGAAAAGCAACCCTTATTACTTTGTGATAATTCCGACGGAGTACTGCGACAGTATTTATCTGACTAACTGTAAGGCTGCTACAGGGCCGATTACTGTGGGGAGCGTCAATTACAGTTATCCAGCGTATGAGCGCTTTTGCACGACGGACGCGATAGCAGCCTTGCCACCCGGTGATCCGGGTGCGCAGAGTTCCGGCAGCAGCACGATTCAGTGTCAGGCTAAGTACAGTTTTGCGACCACGCCATCATATATGTCAGCACGTTATGGCTTGTTTTGGCGTGGCGACATTGTTCCCGCACGTACAACTTATGCCAACGAAACCTATACCGGTACCTCAAATGCCGGAGGTGGAGTGATGTTGACCTATACTAATGCCCTGGTAATCGACCGTAGTAAACGCGCGGATTGCATTACCAACGGCCCTCCCAATTGCACTTATGCGGAGGAAATGACCAATTTCTCCAATTGGTACGCTTACTATCACACACGTATCCAGATGATGAAGTCGGCAGCGGGACAGGCATTTGCAACTTTAGATTCAAAATACCGCGTGGGTTTTACCACGATCAACCCGAGTTCGAGCAAATGGCTTCCTGTAGGTGATTTTACCGGGACCCAGAGAACAAATTGGTATGCAACGTTTTATGCAATCAATCCGGGTAACACCACTCCCTTGCGTGAGGCACTGGCTAATGCAGGGCGTTATTTTGCCGGTATGCAACCAACACCGGCTACGGGTGTAATGACTGACGATCCGATGCAGTATGCATGTCAGCTAAACTTTTCCATAGTGACCACCGACGGTTTCTGGAATGGTACCGATGCCAATGTAAAAGAGCTTGATGGTACAACCCAGATGGGGAATTTCGATAACGTTGATGCGGGTGCTTCGGCACGGAAATTCGGTGCCTACGATGGCAGTGTGGCCGGTGCCACTGATACTTTGGCTGATGTGGCGATGTATTACTACATCACCGATTTGCGTAACCCTGCGCTGGGTAACTGCACCGGTGCACTGGGCGGGGATGTATGTGCGGATATCGTTCCAATGACTAATGATGATAAGGCTGCCGGATTGACTGGCACGCAACATATGGTGACCTTTACCCTGGGTTTGTCCGATGGTTTGCTTACTTACCAACCGGATTATGCAACGGCAGCTTCGGGAGATTTTTATAATATAAAGACGGCACAAACGGGTTGTTCTTTTTCAGGTGCTGGTACCTGCAACTGGCCATTGCCGGTACATGACTCATCAACAGCATTGGACGATTTGTGGCATGCCGCTGTTAACGGACGGGGTCAATTCTACCAGGCCCGTAATCCGCTTTCGCTGGCGCAAGGCTTGACCGGGGCTTTGACGCAAATGAGCGTTCAAACTGGCGCGGCGGCAGCATCTGCAACGAGTAGCCCAAATATTACACCGTCGAATGATTCTATTTTCAGTTCGACTTATCGCACTGGGTATTGGGATGGGCAAGTAATTGCCCAGGTCATCGACACTGCTACTGGCAATGTGCTATCGCCAATAGTCTGGGATGCTCAATCCCAGTTGGATGCTTTTGTTGCCTTGGATACGACCCCGGACATATTGTCGCGTAAGATTTGGACCTATGACACGACTGTGACCACCGGGAATCCGGTAAAGGCTTTCCTGTATAACAATCTGACGGCTACTGAAAAAACCTATTTCGATAATCACTGCACCTTTACTTTGCTGTCTCAATGCACTCCGGCAACACTGACAACTGCACAAATATCCACTGGCAATATCGGGAACAATCTGGTCGAGTGGTTACGCGGTAACCAGTCTTTGGAGACGCAGGGTATTTATCGAACTCGGCAGCATATACTAGGCGATACAGTTAATGCTAAACCGTCATTTGTGCAATCACCGCTGTATAGTTTTAATGATGCGGTAACTCCGAGTTATAGTGCATTCGTGACAGCACAGGTGAATCGCCAGGGGGTACTTTACATGGGGGCAAATGATGGTATGTTGCATGCTTTTAATACCACTACCGGAGCTGAGCTATGGGCATATATGCCCAAGATCGTGATGCCTAACCTGTATCTGCTGGCAGACACCAATTATGCCAACAATCACCAATACTATGTCGATGGCTCACCCGAGACGATGGATATTTATATCGATTCGGTAACTGCTGCCGCGAATTACTTGAACGCGGGTTGGCACACAATTATGGTTGGTGGTTTGGGTCTGGGCGGTCGTGGATTTTATGCTCTGGATATAACTGATCCGTATAATCCGGTCGCGTTGTGGGAAATTTGTGCCGACAGCACGGTGTGCCCAGTAGTCGGAGGCATTACTTTTTCTGATACCAATATGGGCTACAGTTACGGTAACCCGGTTATCACAAAAAGAAGCTCAGACGGAAAGTGGGTAGTACTGTTGACATCGGGCTACGATAACGGCAGCTTCACCCCGGCGGGCGGCGCTGCTACCATTACTGGCTCTGGGCAGGGCATTATGTATGTATTGGATGCCGTGACTGGGGCGGTGCTGAATACGAGTGGTACGACGGTAATAGGAACTTCAACAGGGTCAGGAACACCGGCCATGCCCAGTGGCTTGGCAAAGCTTAGTCCATGGATCGACAGTTTGAGTTCAAATAATGAGGCACGATACGTTTATGGCGGAGATTTAAATGGTGATATTTGGCGTTTCGATCTGGGGGCGCCCGGATCTACAGGTAATCCCACAGTAACTAGAATTGCAACGCTAATGGATAACACCGGAGTGCCTCAGTCAGTTACCACACGGGTAGAGCTTGGTGACCCGTTAAATGATACGCTCAATTCGTTAACCGGGACGGGTAACCCGGTGATCTATGCGGCGACAGGGCGTTATCTTGGGTACACTGATGTCACCAATACGCAACTGCAAACTGTCTACGCAATCAAAGATGATTTGTCAAAAACAGGTAACGCCGCCTATATCGGTAATCCGCGCGCTCCCAATGCCGGATTTGGCAGCTTTGTGCAACAGACTCTTTCCCAGCCAAACGGAACAACGCGAAACACAAGTCACAATGCAGTGGACTTATCGACCAATCAAGGTTGGTATGCGGATTTGGAGATTGGCACAGCACTCACGGGTGAACGTGTGAATATTGATCCGCAACTGGTTTTAGGTAGCTTGATTGTAATTTCGAACATACCGCAAACAAGTGCCTGCACCACGGGAGGAACAAGCTGGTTATATAGCTTCGATTATAGAACCGGGCAAAACCTGACAACTGGGGGAAATACGGCGGTTGGGCAGTCTTTGGGAAATGCTCTGGCGGTGGGGGGGGTCATGGTCACGTTGCCCTCAGGGTCACACAAGGAAATCATTACGATAGCTGGAGGTAAAAAGGAAACAGAGAGCCTGATAACGGCAGGGAGCGGACCGACTACACGTATTTCTTGGCGTGAACTGTTGCAATAAATGTTACTGGTAATATTGGGCTTATTCAAAACAGCGGGAAGCCCCGCTGTTTTGTTTTGATAAATGATAAAGGTAAGCATGAGACATTTTTTGGCGAAAGCCGAAGCGCTTCGCATACCTGCCTGCCGTCTTTCTTTAGCAATCATCTTTTCTGTAATGCTTCATGTTGCCATTCTGTGCTTGCCATCTCTACAGTTACACCATAACAACTTACATTTGCCGCCCCTTAACGTGAGGCTGGAGGTTTTGCCACAACCCGTAGACAAGCCCATTTCAAAACCTGAGAAACCAAGCCCGTTAAGCAGGGTTGGCGACCGCTCAACAACTAAAAAAACAGACAGTACGGCGAATACCATGAAAAAAATGGAACAGTCAACGTCTCCTCCCAAATTTCCCAAGCACTTGCAAATTACTTTTACAGTATCCAACGGGGTAGAATTTTTAAAGGTTGGTGAGCTGCGTCATGAACTCGATATTGACGGGAGTAAATATACCCTTAAAGCTACCAAGCAGGCTGTCGGGCTTTCCAATAAAGAGCAACTTATTCAGAGCAGCTACGGTAATCTCGATGAGCACGGACTGCAGCCCGATACATATACAGAAGAAAGAGCCAACGCAAGTGGCGAACAAAGTCTGGAAGTTACCTTTGATCGAAAGGCACATAAAGTTAATTTTTCGAATGGAGCCAATACCGTATTGCCTGATGATGCCCAAGATATTCTGAGCTTTATGTATCAACTATCGCAAATATCTATGCAAAGAGAAATTATTCCGCTACCGATTAGCGATACTTCTCAACTCAAACAGAATTTGATTGAGATTGGTGCCGCAGAATACATAACTACTCCATTGGGAAATTTACAGGCAATGCATTTAAGTAAGATGCATATCAAAGGCGAGCCCTATTTTGAAATTTGGCTTGGTTTGGAATATCGTCTATTTCCGGTGAAATTCAGACAGGTTGACGGCATGGGTCAAGTAACCGGGGAGTATGTAATTTCAGATATTCGTGCTGAGGATTAATTTTTCTTGCAACAGGTTGCAAAGATGCTTGCCAGAATTCTTTGAGAGGAATTCAATTTGATTGCAAGAATGTATTGGAGCCGACCGATAAGGTTATCATGTCGGATTGGCGGTGTTTATTAGGGAGTTAAGAGTGCGTAATGGGTATTTAGTGGTAGGTGCCGGCGCACTGGGTTTGGCGAGTGCTGAAGCGCTTTTGCAACAAGGCGAGACAGTCACGGTACTGGAGCAAAGTGCGGTGGGGCAAGAGTCCTCTTGGGCGGGGGGCGGAATTTTGTCTCCGTTATGCCCATGGGACTATCCCGAAGTGGTGACACAACTCAGTACACGCGGGGCCGGTTTGTTCGGCGCATGGGCAGAAAAACTGCGCTTGGCTACAGGCATAGACCCTGAGTACACAGTTAGCGGAATGTTGGTGTTGCCTCCGTTTGATCTGCAAGCCGCGCAACACTGGTGTGCAGCTCATCAGGTTAATGCCGTGCAGACAGATGGTGGTCTGCTCTTGCCCGATGTCGCACAAGCCCGCAATCCGCGTTTGCTGCAATCCTTGCGCGCTCGTGTTGAACAACTGGGTGCGCGCATTATCGAGCATTGCGCGGTTCAGGAAATTCAGGTCGAGCACAACAAGGTGAGCAAAGTGTTGACCTCGCAAGGTGAGTTCACTGCGGAAAATTATATTGTCACCGCGGGTGCCTGGAGCAAAAAGTTGCTGGGTGAGCAGGCTATTCAGCTTGGCATCAAACCCATACGCGGACAGATGCTGCTGTTTAAATTTGATGCGCCTCCTTTGCCGCATATCGTATTGCAAGCAGGTCTGTATTTGATTCCGCGTCGCGACGGTCATTTGCTGGTGGGTAGCACACTGGAGGATGTCGGCTTTGACAAAAGTACTACAGCCGATGTGCGCGAAATGCTGTTGCAGCGTGCTGTTAAGATATTGCCGTCATTAAGCGATATGCCGCTGGTAAAACACTGGTCAGGCTTGCGACCGGGGTCGCCCGAGAATATTCCGACTATCGGACGCCATCCGCATTTGGAAAACTTATTCATCAATAGCGGACATTTCCGCTATGGTGTGACCATGGCACCGGCGAGTGTGGAAATTCTGCGGAATGTGATTAATAAAACACCGCAGATTTTGGACGCGACTCCTTACAGGTGGAAGGTTTGAAAACTGTCGGTGTAATTTGATCTGTTTTCGCCATGCAATCTGCTGATATAATTTGCCCTTGAAGCAGTAAGCCGAAATAGTTCTAGTGGTAAAACAGGGCACTCGTAACGCTCAGTCCTGAGTTCGATTCTCAGTTTCGGCACCATTAAGTAGTCCAAGGACGTCCATTGCAGCATTAAAATGCTAATTAATACATGAAGATGCTGTGATTCAAGTCCAGTATGATGCTACTTTGTCCATTGACTTCCGCAATAAATACGGGTAAAAATACGGGTAAAATTAATAACCCGAAAACTTTTTACCCGTTATGGCCACTAATCTGTTAACCGATGTGACAGTTCGTACTGCAAAGGCAGCGGACAAACCACGCAAAATGAACGATGGCGGCGGTTTGAATCTGCTCGTACATCCTAACGGTTCGAAATATTTCCAATTTCGCTATACGTTGCGTGGAAAGGAAAAAACTTCACAACTTGGCTCTTACCCGGACATGAGTCTTTCGGATGCCAGACAAGCAGCGACAAAAGCACGCAAATTGGTTGCTGACGGACTAGACCCTGTACAAGAAAAGCGAAAACAAGCTCAATCTCAAGCACTGGATGCCAGCTCCACATTTCAATCCATAGCTACAGAGTGGATTGAAGTTAAGGATAAAATTTCTGATTCTTACAAAGTAAAAATCATTTCGACGTTTAAAGCAAACGTGTATCCCCGCATCGGAAATTTGCCAATTAAGGAAGTTACTTCACCTTTGCTTCTTTCTACATTGAAAACTATGGAGGCACGAGGTGCATTGGAGCTGATGGGCAAGTGCCGTGCATGGTTACGTCAAGTGTTCGACTATGCCAAAGCTACTGGGAAATTAATTGGTGAGAACCCAGCCGCCTGCTTGGTTGAAGTTCTAAAAAAACATGATAGAAAAGGCTACCCGACATTCAATAACAGGAACGATGCTGGTGAGTTTCTTCGACTGCTGACTGATTATCAAGGTAGACCTGAAACATGTATAGCTATCTGGTTGCTAATGCTTACTGCTAAACGGCCCAGTGAGCTACGTGAAGCTCGCTGGTCAGAGTTTGACCTAAAGAAGGGCGAGTGGAGAATTCCAAAAGAACGAATGAAAACCCGTCAAGAGCACACAGTAACGTTATCTCAACAAGCTGTAACTGCTTTGAAAGAACTGCATGAGTTAACGGGCTATAACGAACTGTTGTTCCCTGGAAGCAAGCCGAGTAAACCCATTTCAGAGATGACTCTAACGAAAGCATTTAGAATTCTGTGGCCAAAATATCGCGTTGTTCCTCACGGATGCCGGCATTTTTTTAGCACAATGGCGAACGAGCACGGTCATTTTCGGCATGATGTAATTGAGGCGGCACTGGCGCATAAGGATAAAGATGCAATTCGAGCTTCGTATAATAGAGCCACTTATATCAAGGAAAGGCATAAACTTTCGCAATGGTGGGGTGATGAACTCGTAGCGATGCGCAAAGGTGGGGAAGTAATAAAATTTAAAAAGAAAGTATCCTGAGATGCTGTGGCAGCGCCTCAGCGATGACCATTTCTCAGCGTCCCAAACGGACAACAGCAAGCCGAAATTTCAATGACGTTAACTAGGGAGGGAATTAAATCGTCATCAGAAAATTTATTTTTCATTCCACCATCGTCCGCATTTGTCCGCCGATGTCCTTCCACCCCAACACAAATCATCTTGCAGTAAAAAGGCACTTGAATTTCATTTTAATTAGCCTAATATACGCACCTGTGCCTACTATGGCAGCCGACTAGAGCGGTGAAACGCCAGACCGTGAAATATCGAGGAAGCGTTTCCATTGTACGTTAACGCCGTATACAGAGTTTGTTGCTGACTAATTTACATCCTAAGTCTTTTGCAGCAGATTATGTAACGGTTTGAATTATTCTCAAGCTTATCCACTTCTAACTCTGGCGACTATTATCAAGCATTGTTTGAAGATGATGATCTGACTGATGGTTACAGTTCATATCTTCTCATTCAGCGCGAATTTGAAGGAGATGACGTTGGTGAGTGCTATTTTGAAACTGATGACGGGAAATATTCAGGTCACTTTCGCCTGCTTCGATTTGATATCAAACAAGATGGAATCACTATTGAGATTGACCGCACGGACAATAGGATTATTCAAGTAAGCTTTTCTGTGACAAATGAGGAATATGCTGACTCGCTCCGAGTGCTAAAGATAATCGGCGGCCAAATGGCCCCTTATGATGAATAGCTATAAAACAGTGTATTCGTAATCAAATTACTAACTTGACATGCATAGGCCATTGGCCTACTCTCCGCCTATGGAATTCGAATGGGATCAAGCTAAAAGTAACACCTGCTTTACAGAGCGAGGATTTGACTTCGCTTATGTGCTGCAAGCGTTTATGGATACGGAAAGATTGATCCACAAGGACTCGCGTTGGGATTACGGAGAAGATCGGTATCAATTACTTGGCGCCATTGATGGGCGGGTATTTTTTGTTGTGTACACCGTTCGAGGAACGGTGCTTCGGATTATTTCAGCACGTAAGGCCAATAAACGAGAGGTGAAAGATTATGAAAACAGTGAACGTGAAAATTGACCCAGTAACTCTAGCCGGGTTGCCGCAAGGTCGTGTGAACAAAAATCGTATTGATGCCACAAGTGAGCAGGATATAGATTTGCAAATGGCACGGGACAATGAGGAGGCCATGCAAGATGCTGCAAAATTTGCGCGCCGTGTACGCCGCCGATTAGGGTTGAGTCAACTTGAATTCTCGCATCGCATTAATGTTTCGCTCGAAACAATACGCAACTGGGAACAAGGTAAACGATGCCCGACCGGAGCGGCCAAGGCACTTTTGAAAGTACTCGATAAGGTACCTGAGGCCGCGTTGTCCGCATTGGCCTAGCTGCAAATTAAAATTTGGACTGGTGGCTTGTTATTCAGGAAGAGTCATTGGATGAGTCTTCCCTCGAATGAGTCATCCTGGCCAGCCATAGTCAGTCGAACGTATCCTCCAATTTTGACGTTTGGCATCTAACTCATTGACTGTTCTCACCGATGATTTATTGTGAATAGTGAGCCAACTACTCAGCAACGTCTTTCATTTGCTCTATCTACTGGTCTACAAGAATGATTCTTTTTCTTGATTTTGATGGTGTGCTACATCCAACTCATGACGGGGAGCCGACGCCTGCCAACGAAGTCTTTTGCCACTTGCCACGTTTTGAGTCGGTCTTGTGCGTACTGACAGTTTTGTTGCTTATGCAAAGCTCGGCGGCTATCTCATTAACTCCTTTTCCAAGTGCAATGAGTTCCATGATTTGCAGTTCACGTTCTGTAAGAGGTTCCTTGTTCTCCAGCAAACTGGGACGATTTTTTTTCAAGCATTATCATATCGAGGAGTTCGACATCGAGAAATCTTTCTCCCGCCGCAACCATTTTGATAGCAGAAATAAGCGTATTGGGCCCGCTTCCTTTTGTGACAAAACCTGTTGCACCCGCCTGCAAGGCCTTTTGCGCACTTTGCAGAACGTGGCGCATGCTGAATATCAGAATAGGCAGTTTCGCATGCTTGGTGTGAATAAGTTTGATAAGTTCGATGCCGCTAATACCGGGCATATTCAGATCAAGCACAATTAGGTCAAAATTATTGTGTTTTATAGCTTTATATGTGTTGTAAAATCTCAGCGTCTGGTCACTGAATGAGGGAATGCATATGAAAAACTCGTTATGCAGAAGAATGGCACTTCGAATTGCTCTCCTGTTGATCATATCCACATCTTTGCACGCAATGAGCTCCAGCGCCGCCACTGGTTATGCGCATGACGCCGACGTTCAAACCGAAAAGCGTCCGCACCAGTTGTACTTTTACTCTCCTAGAAGTTATCTGCCAGATGGCGTAAACCAAGAAGGCGCTCCATTGGCTGTTTCGGTCGAGCAAACGACAACACTCTTTCCTTTGATCAAGGAAATGGACGGCATCATCTTGATGGTTTCTTGGAACCAACTCTGTCCGATTTCTCCCGATAATTGTGACTTTACCTTCATCGACAGTGTGTTGAATTATTGGGGAAGCCGTGGGAAGAAAGTGGTTCTCAACATTGCTACGGTGGGCTTCCCTTATGTGGCTTGGGTGAATGGAGCCCCCCGGCTACTCAACGAGACGCCGCAGTGGGTTCTCGATCGTTTGCAGCCTGCGCCCGACAATTCATTGAATGGAACTTATGTTGCCACGCCGACTACGATTATCGGAAACATCGTAGGTGGGGTGATTCCTTCTTTTGTTTTCCCGGCCTATTGGGATCATCGCTTTGTCGAAATGTCTAGAGAACTTGCATTCCAGTTGGCTCGGCGCTACGACGGACATCCGGTGATCTCAGCTGTTCGCATTCCTTACGGTCTTCAAGGTGAAGAGAATCCCACGGTCTTGGGCGCAAGCATTGCGAAGTATCCGGCTGGCTTCACCTTTGCGAGTTGGTTTAATTACGATCGTGAGATCACGGATATCTACCTCGAAGCTTTTAAGAGAAGTCGGCTGGAGGCGGATATCACCTATACACCCTGGATAAGGGCCTACGCGCTGACTAATGCCGACCCGGCTTTCATCGCTTTGGCCGATGGCTTCGTCAACTACTTGATTGAAAACAAAGATCGCATCACTCTGGGGTTCAATGGCTTTAGTGCGATTGCCTGTCCCGCGCTGACCGGAGTTACATGTCCAGAAACTCCAATTCCGGGCTATACGGTGGGGCAATACAACGTCGAAGTGGCGGCAATGGGCTATGTCCTGAAGTTTAAGGCAGATGGGGGCCAGATCGCACTCGAAGGCGGGACACTTCTCAATGCGGCGATGTCCGGCAGTAACGTCATTAACGCGATAAACGCTCTGGGAGCCGAGCGGTACGACATGTGGGGCGGCGACGCGGCGAGCATCAACTACGCACGAAATGGCTTTTCCATTAATTCCGAGAACGAGGGTACACTGAAGTGGTACAAAGACGCGATAGCAAAACAATGCGCGGCGAAAGGTCAAGCCCTCCTGTCAGGTATTTGGTACAGCGATCAGCGATCGGGTTTGTCATCCGACAGATGAGTTCCCCAAGCATCTGCCTCGGCGTGGCCTGCCGCTCAGTAACTTCAAAACCGGACTCTTCGCGGGAAAGAAAGTCACGCTTTTCAAAAAATCGCCAGCGTCTCCTTGGTCGAAGAAGCGGTCCCCCGCTATTACTAGCGGTCTGGCAAAAAACTTAAAAAGACACCTATAAATCCACGGAGTTACCTCTGTGGGTCAATATCACCCTGACAAT
>Ga0224559_1000754_pt1 | contig 19649 bp, 7 predicted proteins | sample 714S33034metaG_FD_180676 | JGI IMG/M metagenome (GOLD analysis project Ga0224559, IMG submission 180676) | Peat soil microbial communities from Stordalen Mire, Sweden - 717 S3 30-34 | ecosystem: Environmental > Terrestrial > Soil > Wetlands > Peat | place: Sweden: Norrbotten County, Stordalen... | reverse complement strand
ACTCGCCGTTGCTGAGAGCGCGATCGGCGAGACGCCGTAACTGACCGGCGAAGTAGGCGCAGTGAAGGTTATCGTCTGGCTGACCGGGTTCACCACGATGCTGTGTGTCACCTGCGCGGCAGCGGAGTAGTTGGCGTTACCGGCCTGGTTCGCAGCGATAACCACCTTCCCTGTTCCGGTGATGGTCAGCGTGCTGCCGCTCACCGTGCCAGGTCCCGACACAACGCTGAAGGTCACCGGCAGTCCCGAACTCGCCGTCGCTGAGAGCGCGATCGGAGAGACGCCGTAACTGACCGGCGAAGTAGGCGCAGTGAAAGTTATCGTCTGGCTGGCCTGGTTCACGACAAGAGAAACCGTTGCCGACGCAGTTGTGTAGTCGGTAGTATCCGTCGGCGTGAAGCCCACGGACAGGGTCTGCGTGCCCGCCGCCAACAAGGTTCCAGCGGGCGGCGTATATGTGAACCCTCCCGTCACTGTCGAACTGGCATCCAGTTGAACAGCGCTTAAAGGTGTGCCGTAGGTGATCGGGGACGGCGTTGGCCAGGTGATGGCCGGTGTCGTCGGTACACTGCTCGTCTGGCTCACGGTGACTGTCTGCGCCTGTCCCATGGACTGTTGCATGTTGCCGACGTTGTCTGTGGCCATGGAATAGAACGAGTATGTCTGGCCCACGGCGCCGGAATAAATGGCCGAGGTTGCTGCCGTGGTGGGAAGCCAGATTGAATACCCGCCGTTGTTCACAGATACGAAGATGTTATAGCTGGAGATACCCGCGCCTCCCGCCTCGCTGCCGCTCCAGCTCACCGTGAACGAAGGAGTTGAGGATGTCGCAGGCAGCGGATTGACGTTGCTGGTGGGAAAGACCGAGTCGATCGTGTTTGTGACGGTGTTCGTGCTGATGGATGCATTCGCATCGAAGACGATTGTGGCCTGGTTGCTGATGGTTGTGCCATTCGCGAGGTTGGACTTCGGCTTCACGCTGAAGGTGACGTATCCGGTGCCCTGGTTGCTGGCATTGTTGGGCGGCAGGAAACCAGCCACTGGATTGGCGGGCAGGCCGCCAGTCGTTGGATCCACAGACTCCATCGTCCAGTTCAGAATGCCGGTGCTCGGATTCAGCGAGGCGTTGATGCTTACGGGGCTTGGATCTGTCGAGACGTTGACTCGGCCCACATAGGTCTGCTGACCGGCAGGCACGTTGACGGTGACATTATTGAACTCGATCTGGTTGAGCTGCACGGTCGACAAGTCCAGGTTCGCTGGCAACGGGTCGTTGACGACCACCTCCTCGGCGGGAGCTGTCGCGGTCGACTGGTTCTCAAAGTAGATGGTGTAAACGATCGCCGCGCCGGGCGGAACGAAGCCCTGATCGCCGAATCCCGACGTGATCTTTCCGTTGGGATCCTTCGAGTTCGCGGACGGCACGGTCGTGCTGTTCTTCGGTTGCTTATTGAACAAGTTGGGGCCAGGATTGCGATGTCGCAGTGGCGGATCGGAAGCCTCTGGATCCCCGTCGAAGATGCTATTGAAGATCAACTGGCTGCCTTCATCGATCAGCCCAGAGAACTTCGAAAGCGTCACAAGCGCGGGGTGGCCGGTAAATCCGCCTAAGCGCGTCAGCAACATGGCGCCATCGTGTATCTTGCTGAGCGTGTCCCCTGTGGAGACGCCGTTGACGGAGCCAAAGTTGTTGACGGTTCCTACGATAATGTTGGTGGCGCCCCCAGCTCCGGAAAGACCTCCATTCGCCAGATTTCCTGGGATAAACCCGCCAAGTGCATTCAACACATGTGCGCCAACGGAGTTATAGGCATTGCTAATTCCGTTTGTGCCGTTTGGATCGATATATGCAAGCGGATTGTTCCCGGCGTACCGGTAGACATTGATATCGCCGGCGAATCCAATGGGATCCTGCTCGACAAAGCGTCCTAGCGCCGGGCTGTACCAGCGATTGCGCATGAAGTAGAGGCCGCTGCCCTCATCCATTACGCCGTACTCCCCCACATAGGTAAACGGATTGGTCATTCCCGCGGTGCTGGACAGCTTTTCTCCAAAGGGAAGATAGGCATAGCTGTTGACCACGCTGCCCGTAGCGTTTGTCATCTGTGCGGTGTTCCCCGCTCCATCGAAGTGATAATAGGCGGGCGAACCGCTGGCGGGAACGGAACTGGTCAGATCCAGCCCGAAGGTGTAATGAGACACCAGTTGCCCTGTTCCCGTAAATTCCGCCTCAACATTCCCAAGGCCGGATGGGTCGATGAGATACTTCGTGGTCACGCCGTTATGCGTTGCCGACACGCGATTACCGAGACCATCGTACTGATACGACCAGGTATCGGTGGCGCTGACCATGCCGACGAGCCTGTTGTCGTCGTCGTAGCTATAGGTCCAGCCACCGCCCGAGATCAGGTTGCCATCGGCATCGTATCTGTAAGAAGTCGCGCCGCCTGCGGTGTCCTCATCCAGGTTGTTGACGAGGTAATCGATGCCCGAGCCTGTCAGTCGGTTCCCGTCGGCATCGTAGGTGTATTGAACGGCGCCGCCAGGCAGAGTTACCGACGCGACTTCGCTGTCCGCGTCATAGCCGAAGCTCCACGCTCCCGAGGGAGCGCTCATGGTGGCCTTTCTGTCCAGTGCATCGTAGGTATAGTCGAACTCGCTCAACACCCCGCCGCCGGACGAATGATTAGTCAGGTGCAGCGGACTTCCATCCCCATCATAAGCATAGGTGGTGTAAGTGCCATTGCCCAGCGTCTTCCGCGCCAGCCTGCCTGCGCCATCGTAGGCGTAGGAGACGATCAGGGCGCTGCTGCCAGTGGTGAGCTGCGAAAGCCTTCCCGCCGAATCATATCCATATTGGACTGCAAACCCGGCAGAGTCAGTCATGCTTGTACGCTGACCTCCGCTATTGTAGGTGTACTGAATGCTCATGCCGCCTGGATAGGCAACGCCCGTGAGCCGGTCGGCGGAGTCGTAGGTAAAACGCGTTATCCCGTTTGCAGCCGTTGCCGTCAGCAGGTTGCGGTGGCTGTCATAGGTATAACTTACTTGCGATCCGTTGGCATAGCTTCTTGTAGTCAGCAGGTTCTGCGCGTTATAGGCGTAGTTGATGGTATGTCCGCGCCGATTCGTCCAGCTTGTGACGTTCCCGTAGTTGTCATAGGCCGCTTGCGAGAAGCTGGTATCGGGGTAGGTGATTCCGGTTAGGTTGTAGTTGCTGTCGTACGCGAAACTGGTTGCATTTCCGGCACCGTTGGTAAGGGACTGTAGATTGTTGTATCCCGTGTACGAAAGATTCTGTTGATTGCCGAGAGGGTCAAGGATGGTAGCCGGATTTCCCAGGTTGTCATATCCGATAGATGCACTTGTCCCCATGGCCGCCTGGAATCCGCTGAGTTTGTGCTCGGGATCGTAGGATAGGCTGGTAACCGACCCCAGCGGATCGGTAACCAGCGAGAGCGCGCCGTATTCATCCGGAGCAAATTGCGATGCATTCCCCGCGCCGTCGGCGATGGTGACTGCTCCGGAGGCGCCATAGGCGTATGTGAGCGTCTGGCTGGGTCCATCACGGTACTGGGTTGCGACGCGTCCAAGGGCGTCGTAGGTGAAGTAAGTGTGCGAGCCGTCGGGATAGGTGATGGTATTCACGCCGATCGCAGGTTCGCAATAAGTCGATACGCAGCTACCGTCCATATACCCGACTCCGGAAGGACCACCTTCGTTCCAGGAAATGCTGGTCGTCCCGTTTGCATTGGTCACGGACGTAAGGAAGGTCGAGTGGAGGCTGTCGCTTTTGATGTCGTAGGTGTAGGTGGTAACTCTGCCTTCCGGATCGGTGGATTGTGTGATATGTCCCAGTGAGTCGTAGACAAAGCTGATGGTGTCGCCGATATTGTCCACGGCGCTGGTGACGAGGCCGTTGGTATACGTCATCGTAATCCGGTTCCCATTGAGATCCTGAATATAGTCGAGAATCTCACTGCTTGTAGCTGGGGCAGGAGGCACTTTGAAGTGCATCACCACACCGTTGCTCTCCGAAAGCGTCCAGCTTCCGTCCGTGTTAATCGTCAGGACTCCGTAATCTCCCGGCATTCCCAGGTATTGATTGGATTGAGCCGGATTGACGGTTGGGAAGGTCCGCGCGCCTCCGTCTGGATAGTAGATAATGAGCCCGGCAGCGCCGACGTCCCCAACGATGTCAAAGGTGTGGCTCAGGCCAAATCCAAAGGCTCCCTGGTGGTACCGCCGATTGAACAGTGTCAGGCCGTCGGTGACGAACTCAAAGTTGAGGAGGCGCGCCGCATCGTATTCGTATATGCCTGTCTTGCTCAAGGCGGTGGCATCAGCCGCCAGTAGGTTGTTCACAGCCGCGCCTTCCAGAACGCCGCAGAACTCAGGCGCAGGAGAAGAATATTGTCCGCAGGCGCCGTATCCGTAGCCTGCGTTCACAAGGAACTGCATGCATGTCCTGGTGAATCCCGCCGGATTGGTGCCGGGCGGGAGCAAGGCACCGCAGACGGACACCGCATCGGGAAATAGCCCGACGTTGGTAACAATGGGGGCACATGGCTGGGCTGTGCACGTAAGATCTTTTTGCTCCGTGTAGCCGATTATTGGGTCAGGGATACCCTGCTCGACTTCCTGCGTCGTGAACACGACATTTCCGCCCGTGGGCGTCGCCAGGAACGTGATGCTGCCCTGCGCGCCTGCCGGAAGAATCCCCGCCGGCCCCTGGTTGTCGATTCCCAGCACAACGCCGGAGTCAAACACGCTCTCATACATCAGCGGGAAGTTGGCGCTGCATCCCGAGCATTGGGGAGCAACCTCAGACAGGTTCGCTCCGGTCGCGGACACCCAGATGAGCGGTGCGGGCATGTCTGTCCCACTCATGTTCCGATAGTTGAGCGTGACCTCGGCCGGGAATCCGGTGCGGAATTCCTGTGGAGCCTGGATGTTTACATCCAGGTTCCCGAACGCGCCTCCAACCCCCTGCGGCAGCGTGATAACTGTGACCGCGTTGGCCAACGATGCCGCGCTTCCGTTCTCGATCACCTGGGCGCTGTAACCGCCGAGGGGCATTCCGGTCATGGCAAACGTCGCTTCGGCATGGGTGGAATCTGCCACAAAGACTGACGTGGAGTTATAGACGTTGTTGCTGCTGTCGACAATCCGGTAACTCCCGCCGCTAGTAAATCCGCCTCCTACAAAGGTCAGTGTTGCTGATCCGTAATTGGGAACCGAGGCGGGCTGAACCGAGGTCAGCGAGAAATGGACGGTGCTGGCAGAGAGTGAGAACACTGCCGGGGTGGAAGCTAACGATTGGGCGTATGCAGTCACATAGTAGGTTTGGCTTGAAGTGTTGGGGATCACCAGGCTCGCGCTGGGCGAATTCCATTCCACCTGCTGTATGTCGAAGTGCTGAGGGGTGGGCACGTAGCCCTCGCCAATGAAGAGTTGCACAGAGCCAGGACTGGTGGCGCCCGTGCTCCCGTTCAGGCTGAGATTGACGCTCACACTCTTATTGGCGCCGGGCTCGATTTTGTACCACCAGGATTGTCCAGGGGCTGAGAAGGAATTGTTGAAAGCAGGACCATCCACTGCAATCGGGGGAAGGTCGACGGCAACCGTGTCCAGCGAGATGCCGCTGTCATTGGCTGAGTTCTGGCCGACAAACACCTCTCCGCGATCGTTGGCAGCCACCTCCCAGCGGTGATTGCCAACCGTGGCGCCCGGAACCCTTACGGTGCCGGTTGCCGTGTAGCTTTGGCCGGGGCCAAGTGTCACACCGCCGGCCACAAGAATTTCGCCGGCCAGCAGCAGAATCGGGTTGGTGTCAGGATCCTGGACCAGGTAAATGGCATCGTGCCACGGACCTTGCGCTGTGCCCGTCCCGATATTGGTGTCCGTCCAGGTCAACTGCGCCTGGCTTCCGGAAACCGCGGTTGCCGGACCAGTCACCGACGAAACCGTAAGGTCAATGTTCGAAACAGCCGTCTGTACAAACTCAAGCGCGCCCATGTCCGGGTAGTTCCCATTGACATCTGGGACGCCGGTCTTTGCCAGCACAAGAGGATCGTTGTAGCGCGGATCGCCCATGGCGTCGGTGAGCAGATAATTCGGCGCCGTGCCGTTGGCCGCGTCAATCGCCAGCGAACCGTAGTTGAGGCGGAAATTGGCCGCGGCATTATTGACATAGATGGGATTTGCCGAAATGTTGCCGACGCTGCCCGTAGGATCGGCCATGCACGCATAATTCGGCACGTTCGAAACGCTGGTCCATACGTCTGAGTAGCTGACCGAAACGCTTCCGCCGGCGCAGGCGTCAATCCCGCCCCAGGTCGTGTTAGCGCTGTTCGTAACAAGGGTGTTGACCACAGCGATGGTTCCACCATGGCCCTGGATGCCGGCATTGTTGCCGTCAAACGTGTCGTTGGTCAAGGTCAGAGTCGATCCCGGCCAGGCCTCCGCACCGCGGTCCTCGACTCCGTACACAACGCTATTGGTCAGGGTGACTGTGTCGCCTCCGGCAGCGGAGTTATTCACGTATCCAGTCAGCAGCCCATCCCAGAAGGCTCGTCCAAGAATGCTGTTCGTAATGGTGACAACGGCATCGTTGCCCGTCTCGATCATGCCGAGCAGGTTCTGGCTGCTTTGTGGGCCGCCCCCGTAGAGCATTTGAACATGGTTGAAAGAAGCCGTTCCGCCGTCGATGACGATCGATGCCCAATCACCGGGCGCGGGCGCGCCTGTGCTCCCCGAGGCAACGCCTCCGACCGAGTTGTCGTTGATCGACGTAAAGTAAATGGGCTGTGCAATGGAGCCTTGCGCGATCAGTTGACCGCCCTGCACGCTGATCCCTGCGCCGGGAGCAAATTTGACAACCGCTCCGGGGTTGATGGTAAGCGTTGTGCCACCCGGCACGACGACGGTTCCGGTCACCAGGAAGAGCTGGTCGCTTGGCCAAGCCTCACTGGCCGGCAGCGTCCCGGTCTGCGTCGCTTCCACGTAAAGGATTTCGGTATAGCCGTTGCTGTTGAACTGGCCGCCGGCCTGAACCGATATCCCGTTCCACTCTCCAGGCGTCGCCACGCTCTGGCCGTCGCTGAAGTCTGAGTCTCCACCCACGCTGCTGTCGTCGAAAGCCGTGAAGATGACCGGATTCGAGCTGCCGCCGAGTGCGTTGAGAATTCCGCCGCTCTGCACGATGATCTGCGATCCGGGCAGTGCCTTCACAATCGTGCCTGGATCGATGGTCACCGTCACGCCCGACGGAATGATCACCTGGCCGCTGATTCCCTGAACGCTGGTCGCGGTCCACTCCTGGTTGCTGGTGATTGTGCCCGCATGCCAGACGACCCTGTTGTTGATCACCACCGTGCGAGGCACTTCCTGGATGTCGTTCCCGTTCCCGTCATAGAAAATGAGCCGCAATTCGTAACGCCCGTCGGGAACCGCGGTGGTGTCCCACTTCATGCTGGAATTCGCATTCAGGCCTGCGCCAATGGTCAGAATCTCCGGACCTGAAGCGATCACATTCACCGATGTGTTCGAGAGGTCGACTGCGCCCGCCATCCAGGCCAGAGTCTCAGTGCCGTACAACACATTGGCGGTCGGGGCAACCCACAGGAACTGCGGCGTGTTGGAAAACACCACGGTGCCGGCCGCTCCGGCGTTGCCATTCTGGCCTCCGCTTGCTGTGATCAGGTTTGGGTTGAACCCAGTGTTTGTGAAGTAGTAAAAGGCGATGCGTCCGCCGCCACCGCCTGCTTCCCCGCCTGCTCCGCCATTGGCGGCGACGCTCCCTGCACCGGTCACATTGTTCGTCACAATGAATACCGAACCGCCGGAACCGCCGCCCGCCTGGCTGCTGACATTGGCTCCATTCGCCGAGATGATTCCGTTGTTGGTCAACGTACCCGTGACCAGCAAACGCATGGCTCCGCCGCCGGCTCCGGCAACGGCTCCACAGCAGCGGGAACTTCCGCTCGATCCAAGGTCGATCGGAACAGTGGGCGAACCATAGGTGGCGGCTGGCGCGATGGTTGGACCACCATTTGCGGAGCCGAGACCGCCAAGTCCGCCGTAAGAGCCTCCGTCGCTGGTGTTGCCAGGAGCGCCTCCCGGCCCTCCGAGACCCGCTGCCAAATAGCCCTGGCCATCCGCATTGATGGAACTGCCGGGATCGATCTGAACGGATGCAGCATTCAACGTGACCCCAGTGCCCACCCAAATGCCGTTGCCCTGCTCCGCGTTGTTCGTGGACTGGAGGACGATCTTCGAATTCCCGGTGACAAGGATCCCACCACTGACGGTAACCGTGGAGCCGCCACCGATATTGAAGGCGCCATCGCCAGATACCGTGATGCTATTCGTTGCAACGGTGGTACCGCTGCCCAGCGTAAGCGAACCCTGATTGTTGACCGCGATGCTGGTGTAGCTCAGATTCGCATTTGGCGGCAACACTGTATTGTCGGAGACTGTGAGATTGGTGCTCGCGCCGAGGGTGTAGACAGTTCCCGCAGCCCCCGGATTGCCACTGCTGGCAGCGCCGCCGTTGGACGCGATCTGCGTAAGATTGAAGCCGCTGTTGGTGGCGAAATACACGGCAACTCTGCCGCCGCCGCCGCCCGCCTCGCCGCCCGTGCCGCCGTTGGCCGCGATACTGCCGGAACCCGCCAATGCCCCTGTCTGAATCGATACGGTTCCGCCGGCGCCGCCACCCGCCTGATAACCGGTGGCACTACCGCCAAGGGCCGAGATGATTCCATTGTTGGTCAGAGTTCCTGATACCGTCAGGGCAAGTGCACCGCCGCCGGACCCTCCAACGGTCGAGCAGCAGCGCGAGCCGCCGCCTGATCCCAAGTCGGTGGGCGTTGTAGGCGAGCCGTAGGGGTTTGCTGGTGCGATGGTTGGGCCGCCACTGATTTGGCCAAGACCGCCAAGTCCGCCGTAAGATCCTCCATCGCTTGAGCCGCCGGGCGCTCCTCCCGCACCCTCGTTCGCAACATAGCCCTGGCCGTCTGCATTGATGGAGCCTGTAGCGGCAACCTGAACGGACGCAGCATTGATCGTTACCCCGGCGCCCTGCCATGAGCCGCCTACCTGCGCCGTGTTGTTGATGGATTGGCCGACAACGGTCCCGTTGACAGTCAATCCAGTGGCAACCGTAACAGCGGAGCCGCCGCCGATGGTCAGCAGCGCCCCGTTTTGCACCGTAATCGCGTTATAGCTGACAGCCGTGCCGGCTGGAATGTACAAGTTCTGGTAGACAGTCAGGTTGTTGTTCGGCGCCGAGGTATCGAAGAAGGCAGCGGTGCCATTGGCGCCGATCGACGCAGTGGAGGCAGTGCAGTTGGTGCCGCAAGCGCCGCCCGATGCTGTTGAAGTTGCGAATCCAGTGAAATTGCTGGTGGGGCCGTTGTAGTAGACAGCCACTCTTCCACCGCCGCCTGCTGCTTCGCCGCCCGCGCCTCCATTCGCCGTGAAATTACCTGAGCCGGCGAGACCAACGGTGGTGACGTACACCGAGCCACCCGACCCACCTCCGGCCTGGAGGCTGATCACATTGGCTCCATTCGCAGATATGATCCCGTTGTTGGTCAGAGTCCCCGACACTGTGAGGGTAAGCGCACCCCCGCCGGCTCCGGCAACTGCGCCACAGCATCGAGAACTGCCACCCGAGCCGAGGACGGTGGGTGCGGTTGCCGAACCGTAGACGGCGGCTGGTGCGACGTTTCCGTAGCCATTCGTCGTACCCACTCCGCCAAGTCCACCGTAGGAACCACCGGTGCTTGAACCGGAAGTTGCGCCTCCCGGGCCGGCATTTGCTACATAGCCCTCGCCGTCAGCGTTCAGGGAACCACCGGCCTCGACCTGGATGGATGCAGCATTGATTGTTACTCCGGCGCCCTGCCAGGTGCCGTTCACCTGCGCCGTGTTGTTGGCGGATTGAGCGACCACGGTTCCGCTGACCGTCAGGCCATTCGCCACGGTAACCGTGGAGCCGCCGCCAATGGTCAGCACTGCGCCGGCCTGCACGTTGATTGCGTTGTAGGCAATTGTCGTACCGGCAGGAATGGAGAGATCCTGGTAGACATTCAAATTGTCGTTTGTCGCGGAGGTATCAAAGAAGGCCGCAGTACCCGTTCCGCCCACCGAGGCAGTGCCGGCAGTGCAGTTGGTGCCGCAAACGCCGCCCGATGCCGTCGAAGTTGCGAATCCGGTGAAAGTGCTGGTGGGGCCGTTATAGTAGACAGCCACTCTTCCGCCGCCGCCGGCCGCTTCGCCACCCGCACCGCCATTTGCCGTAAAAACACCCGAGCCAGCCAGGGTGCTGGTCGCGACAAACACCGAACCACCCGAGCCGCCGCCAGCCTGAACCTGAAGAAGAACGGCATTGCCGCCGTTAGCCGAAATGATCCCGTTGTTGGTTAGAGTTCCTGACACCGTGAGGGTAAGCGCGCCCCCGCCGGCTCCGGCTACCGCCCCGCAGCAGCGAGAACTGCCGCTTGAGCCAAGGGCGGTGGGAGCGGTTGCCGAACCATAGATCGCGACCGCGGAGGCCAACCCATAGCCATTGGTCGTGCCCACTCCGCCGATGCCGCCGTAAGAACCACCGGCGCTCGAACCAGCTGGCGCGCCTCCCGGACCTCCGAGGCCCGCGGCTACGTAGCCCTGCCCGTCTGCGTTCAGCGAACCGCCATTGTTTACCAGGATCGAGCCAGCGTTGATGGTCACGCCGGTACCTGCCCATGCGCCGTCAACCTGCGCGGCGTTGTTGGTGGATTGGGCGACCACGGTTCCGCTGACCGCCAGCGCATTTGTCACCGAAATAATGGAGCCGCCGCCGATGGTCAACACCGCGCCTGCCTGCACGGTGATTGCGTTATATGTCACTGTGGTGCCGGCCGGAATGGAAAGATCCTGGTAGACGATCAAATTGTCGTTCGTCGCCGAGGTATCAAAGAAGGCTGCAGTACCAGTTGCGCCGACCGAGGCGGTGGAGGAAACGCAGCCGCTGCAACTGCCGCCCGAAGCCGTTGAAGTTGCGAATCCGGTAAAATTGCTGCCCGATGCGTTGTAGTAAACCGCCACTCGTCCGCCGCCTCCGGCTGCCTCGCCGCCCGACCCGCCTGTGGCTGCAAAGCTGCCGGAGCCATCTAGCGCACCGGTTGTGACGTACACCGAACCACCCGCGCCGGCGCCGGCCTGAAGGCCGACTCCATTGCCGCCGTTCGCCGAGATGATTCCGTTGTTGGTCAGTGTCCCTGACACCGTCAGAGTAACCGCGCCGCCGCCGGAGCCGGCGACGGCCCCACAGCACCGGGAACCGCCACCCGAGCCGAGGTCAGTGGGGATGATCGGCGAACCGTAGATCGCGCCTGCAGTCATGTATCCATTGCCATTGGTGGTGCCCAATCCGCCCTGTCCGCCGTAGGAACCACCGGTGCTTGAGCCGCTGGGCGCGCCTCCTGGACCCGCGTTGGCCATATAGCCCTGGCCGTCCGCATTGATGGAGCTGCCCGCGTCCACCTCGACGGATGCGGCATGTAGGGTCACCCCGCTGCCCACCCAATTGCTATTCACTTGCGTTGCATTGTTGGCGGATTGGAGCACGATTACGGAATTAGCCGTCACGGTAACCCCGGTCGTGACTGCGATTGTCGCCCCGCCGCCAACCGTCAGGGTGGCCCCGCTATTTACAGTCAGGCTGTTGAGCTGGTACGTGCCCGGCGCCCAGGTGGTGTTCGCACTGACGACCACGTCTCCCGACTGACTCCGGGCAACGGTGCTTGTGGTCATTACAAGAAACAGGCTCACCGATAGGGCAACCAACACTCTGGCGTTGCAGGGGTTCTTCATTACGCTTGTCTCCGGATTCCCGAATGCGAGTTTTCGATTGCGATGTGGCGGTGGGCCGTCAGACGATTGTCCACGGCCCTCATTTGAGGCGTTGTCAGGGTCTTGGTGCCGAACTCTCGTAACCTCGGCCCCACAATCTTCCGCAACAGATTTGAGTCTCAGCAGATGGCCATAAATTCACTGAAGTCATGGTTTGGTGACTTTTTCGGGGATTGCCACGCATTCTGGCAGATGCGATAATCAGGCCAGAATTACCCCATGAGCAAGTGTCGTCTCCTGCCATGAAGGGCCAACTCCTGCAATCAGCCGAACTCAAGAGGCCATTCCGTGCCATCAGCGTCCACAGACCGGAAGAAGCCGGCCGATGCCAACCTCGGGAAGCGGCTCGACTGTTGGAAAGAAATTGCCGCCTACCTTGGCAGGGGGGAAAGAACGGTCAAGCGGTGGGAAATGGAACGCGGCCTACCCTCTCACCGGGTGCCTGGCGCAGGCCGCACCGCAGTCTATGCCTACACGGCTGAGCTGGATGAATGGCTGAAGTCGCGCAAAGCTCAGGAAATGGATGCTGCCGAGGTCGACGCAGAAGAGCCCGAGTCGGGGAGGCTCTTCGGTTTTGGAAATGAGACAGGCCGTTCCGCGGTGGTCAGCACCGCCATTCTGGAAGCAGACCCTCCGCGCTCAATCCTGAGGCGTATCTGGTTGCTGGCATTCAGTGGATTACTCCTCGCCACAGCGGTGGGCACGGTCGCCTATTCGGATGCTGGGCGAGCCGTTGGATCGCAGTTATCCGCAAGATTCCATTCGCTGTTTCGAAAGAGCCGCAGCAATTCGGATCCGGCGGGGGCGAAGGTTGTCTCCGATGCCGAAAAGAGCCAAGCACGCGAACTTTACCTTAGAGGCCGGTACGAATGGAGCCAAAGAACCCCGTCCTCCCTGAATCGCGCCCTCGATTACTTTACGCAGGCAATTCTGCACGATCCGGGGAATGCCCAGGCATACGTGGGCATGGCGGATACTTACGACTTGCTCAGGGAATACTCCAGCATGCCGGACAGCGATGCATACGCGCGCGCGGGTGCCGCAGCCAGGAAGGCCGTCGAACTCGACGATTCGCTTGCCGAAGCGCATCGCGCTCTGGCCTTCGAGGAATGGTGGGGAGAATGGGATTTCGTTGATGGCGAAAAGGAGTTTCGCCGGGCCATCGAACTGAATCCAAAAGACCCTATAGCCCACAAATGGTTCGCGAACGTGCTTTCGGTACAAGGGCGGTTTCCCGAGGCACTTGAGGAAAATGAAAAGGCGCAGGAGCTTGATCCCTCTTCAAGTTCGACTCTCGCGGACAAGGGTCTTCTCTTGTTCAGTGCCGGACGGCGCATGGAGGCCATTGAGCTTCTCAAACAAGTGGAGCGCTCCGCCCCGGAGTTTCCTTCTACGCACAACTACTTGATGACCATGAGCCTTGATATCAGGGACTATCCTTCCTACCTGGAGGAAGGAAAGAAGACCGCGGAGATTGAGAACGATCCTGTCCTCAAGGACATCATCGCTTCAGCGAAGATCGGGTTCGAGAGGGACGGCGAGCGCGGCCTGCTGAACAATCTGTATGCCCGCCAGAAGGAGTATTACAAAGAAGGAAAACTCTGGGGAACCAGGCTGGCGATTACCTGCGCTAAGTTGGGGAAGAAGCGGGAAGCACTGCAGTTACTGGAAGAGGCCTACAACCACCATGAATGGTATGTACTCTCCTGCAAGATTGGACCTGATATGGTCTCGCTCAAAGACGAGCCGAGATATAAGGCATTGCTGAAGAAGATCAACTTCCCTGAAGCCCCCGTCGATCTTTCCCCGAGCCCGCCGGTATCCGCCGTCAAAGCGCGCCCTTCAGCCACTCCCAGTGATCGCTGAATCTCCGGCTTCGAGGGCCAGAACGGATCCGCACGGCGGCTTCACAACCGCAGATTCTTGGCGAGCGGACGCTGTGTCTTTGTGGCCCTTGACTTCGGCAGGGCCTAAATGGGCTGATAGCCTATTCAAGCCGGCGGTCACCGCTGAAAGCTGGATCATGTTTTCGCTCTGGCATTCCCGCATGTGCACCACCGTGCTTCTGCCTCCCTAGGCCGCTGTGGAAGAACTCTGCATAATCAATCTGATCCCGGAGCATGATGTAGAGCCGAATGCCCAGCTTTCGGGCAGTAGCCACTTTGGCCAGCTCGTCGATCTGCGCCTGAAGTTGTGCATAGAACCGCTGAAGGGACTCCCGGCGTTGCCTCGAGTATTCGGCAAGCGGCAACCGTGTCAGTGCCTCCTGGCCCGCCTTGCTCTACAAAGACCTGCCCAGACGAAGTCCGTGAGTCAATGCAATGGACTGCATCGCGTTCTGTACTCGCGTTCGGATCCGCACCCACTGATGACGGTGCAACAGCAGGGCCCGAACATCGCGCTGTTCCCCGGAAGGCTCCAGATCGAAGGGAAACGTCTTTCGGTGAGCATCGTCCGAATCAGTGGCGCATTCCTGCGGTCATTCTTCTGCTTGCGTGGTTCCGCTGCGCGTATCTTCGCCGGATGACCGACCTTGCACTCGATCTTGAGTTCTTCCATCAGTTCCAGAAACCACTGCATCGATCCGGTCGCTTCGATGCCCACTACAACTGGTCTTTCCAGCACGGAGTAGAACTCCTTCACTGCCTCGCCTGCATGATCCAACGTCTTCTCCGCGATCTCCCCGGTAGCGCTATCGAGAATCGAGATCGTCAGCTTCCTTGCATGTAAATCCACACCTGCGATTAGCATCTCGGTCTCTTTCGCCCCGAGCGCTCGCGGTTGAACACTTCCCAAGTCTATTCAGGCCGCGTGGCCGGGTTCGTTATTCAACTGACCGAGAACCGCGCGCTCGTGGACTTGCTTCATTTGTCTCAGAGCTGCTCTGATATATCGACCTTGATCTACACGGTCAGTGAAAATGCTGGTGCCTTGTACGAGAGATACTCTAAAGCCGAAGAGCAATTAGCGGTTGAAGGCGTTGAGACGGCAGAGAAGTGCGCGGAAACTTTGAAGAAGAGTTGCGCTCCCCTCAAGCCACTGCACTAGCGGAGCGAATTTTACTCTTAGGGTGAACGGTCTATGCGAATCTTGATTTCAGGTTTAATCTTCATCACTTTGTTTTCACAGGCTGTTCAGGCTCAGACAGAGCAGCAACTTAGGACAATGCCTTCGTCGGCGGAAATCCTGGAGTTGATTAGGGCGTGTTCACACTAACCGCAATGCCTCGACGATTAGTGCGAAGTTGAGGAAAGCAAGGAAGACGACATCGAGCTTTTCGAATCTTGAGAAGATACGGCGGAATCCCTTGAGTCGCCTGAAGAGCCGTTCGATTTCGTTTCTCTTCTTGTATAGCTCGTGGTTGTATTCCCAGGGATCGAGCCGGTTGGACTTCGGTGGGACCACTGGAATCATGCCCAGATCAAGCACAAGCTGCCTTGTTTCGTTGCCTTCATAGGCGCGATCCATCAACAGTGGAAGGCCTTCCGGCATGGGTCCCAAGGCTTCGAGCAGCAGTCGACCCTGAGGAGCATCGTGATCGCTTCCCGCCGACAGGGAGAAGGTTATGGCCGTTCGAGCATCCGCGGCAACCATATGAATCTTGGTGTTCCATCCGCCGCGGGATTTGCCGATGGCTTGTGGGCCGTTTTTTTTAATGCGCCAGTGCCGTCCGGATGCACCTTGACCGAGGTCGAGTCCAGGCAGAAAGCCTCAATCCTGATGCGCACGATCTGCTCCTGCTGTAACTTCTCGAAGACCCTATCCAGAACGCCGTTCTTGGACCAGCGATTCATTCGCATGTAAATCGTGTGCCAGTTGCCAAAGCGGCCGGGAAGACCGCGCCATTTGCAGCCCTGCTCGGCCACATACAGGATTGCATTGAGTATCTGAAGGTTGGTAAACCGCACATTGCCGCGTTGTACTGGCAAGCTATCTTTGATCTTCTCGTACTGCTCAGCAGTGATCTCCATTGATGCCAATTATATCATCAATAGTGTGAACACGCCCTAGTTGTTCTGCCGGAAGCAGGCCAAGTTCGATCGCTTGTCTCAGCCAACCCTGGGCCTCAAGCCGCCAAGCCGAGGATGCGGTAAAAATCTCCCTCAGCTCCCCCTCCTTCCGCCGGAGTATTCGATTCAGCCTATCGAGCTCGAAGCGCGCCTGGAGAATCGCAGCGGTGATCGCGCCGAGCACATAGGGGAAGATCGTCTTCAGCTTCTCGCGGTGTTCTGTTGTATCGGCCTTAAAGAATAAAACGTCGGGATTTGCAACTATGTTTTGAGGCTGAAACGTAAAGGCCATCAGGTCTCGAAAACTTGGGCGCGATTTGAACCCGTTATCTGTTCCCGGTTCGAATTCCAGCGATGAAAGGCCCGCTAGCCGGTTTAGCATCGACTTGACCACATCAACGTTCGTTGTTTTTTCGGCGATCCGCTCAGGCACCACGACCTCAGGAGCCTCGATGAGGATCATATCCCCGGTTTTTTGCTGGTCACCTGGCTCCCTTCTCGCCAGCAGCTTTTGACCCTCCACTGTATCAATGACAACGCCAAACCAAGAGCAATTCTCGCGAATTACTTCCACAGGAATGGCGCAGTTATCTGAGCACAAGCAGTAGTCGATAATTGGGATCACGGCGGATTTTCCGGTCTTCGACGCGCCACTTATCACGTTGACGACGCCCGGAGCAAATTCGACAATTCGCGGCAGGGTATCTTTGCGTGACCAAAGAATGAGCTTACGCAGTTGGAAGTACATCAGAACTCCACTTTCAGCGTGTTGGCGACTTGGCTTAAGCCGGCTTTCGAGAACCAGTATCCGATTTTGTCGGCGCTCTTCGGTAGACCTTTGAGTCGTTCTGGCAGAACCGGACTTGCACTCGGTCCCAACAGGGTGTTTGCCCTCATTGAGGCATCAGCGTAATCAAGCGAAAGAATTTTGTTTCTTATTCCTAAGCCTATGGATTCGAGGGTCAGCGCACGAAGCGAACGCGCCCGCTCGTGGACCGCTAAGAGGTCTTCGCGCTCCTCTCCAAGCTTCGCGGCAAATAAGGTCAAGCCCGATGATTTCCGCGTTGATCCGATCACGTCAAGCGTTTGGGTGTGAAACAGAAGTGGCAATACAAGGAACACAAGATGTAGCGCCGCCGGGCGGCTGTCGTCGGCCTGGTAGCCAAGACCAAACTGCCAGATCGCATATGCACCGAGGGCGGGATTCTGCACGATTTCGAGTTCGCTTAATTGAGTCCTCATCGTCCTTCCCCGCCGAGCAGCTTTTCGTAGTCAGGATGCCAGCCAATTCTTTTCACGTCCGCTAGCGAATTCAGGCATCCGTGCACGAAATGGCCAGGCACGACTCTGCCGTCGAGTGGAGCCTGCATTTGCGCGCACTGCCTATACGTGATTCGACCTCGTACGCATGCTTCTTTATCACCATGCACATCGGAAACTTCTCCACACACCAGCCCCTGGCGACTCACAAGTTCGGCGTCCCATTCCTCCAGTCCCTGCTGGAAGACGAGGCCAGCCTCTGCCCAAGAGGACTTGTCCGCAGATGATCGCAGGAAGTCGCTCACTGCTCGAACTCGCTCATCTTCACTCACGTTTACCAGATCAAGCTGCCGTATAAACGTCGGGCCAATTGCTAAGAGTGATTCAACCTCTTCCAGCGGCGGCTTGGGCGCCAGTGATGTGAGATAGCCTGGCAGGTTGTTTCTCTGCACGAAGGATCGAAATTCTTCCTTGAACTTATCCCCATCCAGAATCGCAGGCTGTCCGTTTCGGATTAGACGGTCAGCAGTCTCCTTCGCTCTACCAATTGCGAATTGGCAAAGGTGGTCTATAAGCATTGGCTGAACAGTCGGCGCGAGAAGCTCTCTGATCGGCTGCACAGGATCCGCGTCTGTGCTGACTATGCGGAATCGGCTGACGATGGCAACTCGTTTCTCCGCCGTTGCGTCGAGAAACTTCTGTAGGTAAGGCATACAACCGGGAACTTTCCGCTGCCGATTGAGGCTCTTGCGAATTTCGGAGGTGATCGCCTCGACATCATCTGTGGTCGTTGCGTCGCTCAACTCCTGTGATCGTACGCCGTGTTTAATAGGTGTCACGTATAGACGAAACTGTGATTTTTCAATCTCGATGGTATTCGCGGCGGCGATATCCAGCCAATTGGCGAGACATTTCCAGAAATCGTCTGCCCAATCCGAAACGGGATTTTGCGAGAGAGCGCTTTTCGACTGTTCAAGGAGTGTCGAGCCGTCTGCCAGATGCAAGGCGACATCGTCTAAATATTCCAAAGACACCTGCGCGCCTTCAGGACAAGTCAGCAAATGAAGACACAAACGCACTGGTTGTAGTGCGAACCCCAAGTATTGGCCCGGAGCCGAATGCTTTGCGCGTCGCCTTGTGTCCATGATTTGTGGCAATGCACCCTGAAAGTTGGTTCAAGACCGTCGAAGTAACCCCAAGTTGTTTTGAATGTTCGATAAATATTATGCGCTCAATTCCATGAAAACAGAAGGCTAACTAACTGAGTGGCTGAACTTTGTAGGAAGCCTCGGATCATACATTGTTCGCTCATAGCGAAGGGGGGCGCACAAGCACGGGCATCCAGAGATTCTCACTCGCTTTGTCCCGATGATTCAGCTGAGTGAAATGACGTTTCTCAGGACCAGGACAGAACCTCCGCGAACGGCGGCACCTGTCTATCGAGGTCATTTGAGAATGGCGGCAACGTCGCAGAACCGATTTCCGGCAGCGGGTGCGAATCCCGGACCCTGGCTACACTGGCCCCAGAAAATTATTTTTTGACACCCGCAATCCGAACAGCCACCAAAACAGCCACTCGCCCAAAATAAAAATGGCAGCCGATTTGGCTGCCTCGCATCTTACTGATTTTATTGGCTTTTTGGCTCCTCAGGTAGGACTCGAACCTACAACCCTTCGGTTAACAGCCATGCGGGCAGTGCCCTCGCAAACTGCTACCTATTGAGATAAGTCACTACACGTTAACAGCTTACGGCCATATTCCCTACCCTCCTTTAGCGCTGGATTGCGACCAATTGCTACTGATTTTGAACTAGCTACGGCACAAAATCCACCACACTCTCAGCAAACTTTGCGGCGTAATGCTGACCTCAGAGTCGAGCAGCTACGCTCAAGTATATCGCTCGATATTTCGGGAAATGTGAAACGTCCGACCACAATGCGGGGCGCAGGAGGAAGTCCGGAAGCACTAGCACCAATCCACTCGGCCACGCCGAATGAAGAAGTGACTTCCGCAGCCTTTTTGACGCCAGACCGATGGCGCCAGGCTCACCGTTCCGTCGGGGTGCTCAACAGCATTCCAGCACGGACGGGCTTGTTGCAACAGATTGAGTTGGATGACCTCGCCGCAGCCGCAGGGACATATCAACGCTGCTGCCCATAGATGCTCTCCCTCGCCGCACAGGTAAACGGTCCAAGATTTGAGCCGATCCGGCATCTCATCGACACGAATAAAGCGAACGGGCTCTGGCTTTGGCTGAAACCAGCGCGACCGAACCCAGCGGGCTGGGAGCGAGACCAGGCCCCAGGCTTTCGTGAACAGTGATGAAAGCCACTTCACAATACTTCCTCAGGCTCGCTAAGTTCCGGCATTGAGAGCAGCGGGCGCACGTCGGCCTTCCCGAGTTGCCGAGAGAAAGATCCCGAAGGCGCTTCTTCCGATTCACGATACTCCGTGCCCTGAATAAAGCTCCTTCTCAG
>Ga0224559_1000753_pt1 | contig 19682 bp, 16 predicted proteins | sample 714S33034metaG_FD_180676 | JGI IMG/M metagenome (GOLD analysis project Ga0224559, IMG submission 180676) | Peat soil microbial communities from Stordalen Mire, Sweden - 717 S3 30-34 | ecosystem: Environmental > Terrestrial > Soil > Wetlands > Peat | place: Sweden: Norrbotten County, Stordalen... | reverse complement strand
TCCATATCACTTATTTTTATTTCCATTAATTTTATTATCATATCCATTCTCATAACTGCAACTTTCTTTTTCTGTTCCACTGTCAGAAGTTCCCACATCTCAACCATTGCAGTCTGCATTATTGGACCCTTTCCTACCATTGAATGTTCTTCGCACATGTTTTAAAATCTCCTTTCATAGATAATATTATTTAAAAAGTAAGGATTATTAAGAAAAAAAATGAACTCTGTATTTAAATAGCCTTAGCAGAAGAGTTTGTTTTTGCGACCTGTTCAGTCGTCTTTTCTGCGTTAACGCCATCAATTTTAGGTGATAATTTAGGATCTGACTTTATCATACCATACATCTCCTTAGATCTCAGTATATATTATGCAGATTTATTTATAGTAATTACTTTTATAATATAGATATGTTGCAACCTATAAGTACTAATGTATTTTTATATTTTTCTGGTAGAGTCTAAATACTGGGTTTTAAAGTAAGGTCACAATTATCTGGAAGTTTTAATTATGTCCATTATATACCTAAACCGCTTAAGTGTAAGTGAAGGTATATTTGAATCACTTAGTCTTTTGAATTGTGGAATGATAAGTGAGATGCAGTGTAGCCAGATCAAAGATGACTTATCTGATGTGTGATGTTTCGGTAGTATTTTTTTGCTCTCCCAAGTAAAGTGAAAGGATTTATGCGGTTGAACGGAGAACTAAAGAACATCCAACTTTATACTGTCTCAAAAAAGAATTGACCAAAATATCTATTACGCTTGATTTTGTACTTCAAGTGCTTACAATTCTATTTCTGTTATTTTGCAATTAGTTCTAAGTATAGGAAGATATAATAATTTGTTAGAAATTTATTAAATGCGACTGTTATCTCATAAAATCGGGTTTCGAATTCAGTTTATTCATATTTTTAATTTTGGTTGAGTATCATATCATTATTTTTTCTGATTTTTTTTATTTACGATGCTTGTTTAAGCTAATTAGTTCCAAGTGTTCCCTTAGCTCCATATGTTCTAGGAGTCCCAGAAGCTTCATGAGTCAGAGATCAACAATGTTTTCTTATTACTGATGGCATTTAGGAAAATCGTAGATTGAGTATAAAATATATATAATTAATATGACAATTAAGATATTCAATAGTGTAATGATTCAAATATAATATTATGAAAATTTACTGTGTTGATATTCATATTCTCATTAAAGATAGGCACATTACCATCAAAGAAAAAGAGCTTAGTGAAACAGAATGAAAATAACTATGGGACGATCTACGGCAAACAGTTTAAATCCTGTGCTCGGTCTGGCAAATGATGGGACTATTCTTTATTCAAATGGAGCAGGTGAGCCCTTATTACATGAGTGGAACGTGAGAGTCGGGGAAAAATTTCCTTCTTATATCGAAGATTTCGAGCAAAAGATAATTTTCCAGAAGAGCCCGAAAAAAATTGAAGTTAAAGTGGGAAATAAAGTATACCTGGTCACATTTCATCCCACACCTGACGAAAGAGAAGTAACCCTTTATGGATTCGATATAACTGATCAGAAAGAACTTGAAAAAAAACTTCAGGAAAGCGAAAAAAAGTATCGCGATATAGTAGAGACAGCTAAAGAAATAGACGCTAAGTTGGGAGATACATTTGACTACATAGTAGAAACAGCTAACGAAGTAAACGCTAAGTTGAAAGAAACACTTAATCATTTAGAAGAATTAGTTAGAAAGCGTACATTGGAACTTGAGAGTGCTTATATATCGTTAAAGGAAAACGAACTGAGGCTTGCTGAAGCTCAAATAATAGCTCATGTTGGAAATTGGGACTGGAATCTCGTAACTGATGAAATGTACTGGTCTGATGAAATGCATCGTATTTTTGGGTTTGATTCTCCAAAATTTGGCGCTACTTATGGCAACTTTTTAAGTTGTATACATCCCGACGACAGAGATTATGTGGATAATGCCACTAAGGAAGCTTTAAAAGGAAAAACTTATGCGATTGATTATAGAATCGTTTCAACTGAAGGAGAAGAGCGCTTAATTCATTCAGAAAAAAAAGTTACCTTCGAGAAGGAAGATACCCCTATTAGAATGAGAGCGACAGTTCAGGATATTACTGAGCGTAAAAAAGCTGAAGAGAAAATTCGAACATTGGTGAATATTGTGGAATCATCAAGTGATGCAATCCTTACTTTATCCCTTGATGGTATTATTACTATATGGAATAAGGGTGCAGAACAGATTTATGGTTATTCACCTGAAGAAGTTCTAGGAGAAAGCGTATCAATACTCGCAACAGATGATCTCAAAGGTGAAACAAAAAAGCTAATTGAAAGGGTTAAGCTGGGGGAAAAGATCCAGCACTATGTAACTTCAAGGTTAAGAAAAGATGGTAAATTAATATATATTTCAATGGCTCTTTCTCCGATTTTTGATGCATTTAGAGAGCTTGTGGCTATCTCAGCTATTACTAGAGATATTACTCAGAGAATTGATGCCGAAAAATCTTTATTAAAAGCTGAAAAAACCAGAAAGAAAGAACTCCATCATAGAATAAAAAATAATTTGCAAGTGATCTCTTCCCTACTGGATCTTCAAGCTGATAAATTTAAAAATCGAGAGTTTATTAAAAATTCGGAATTTTTGGAAGCTTTCAGAGAAAGCCAGGATAGAGTGATATCTATGGCTCTTATTCACGAGGAACTATATAATAATAACGGTGACAAATTCGAAACTCTTAATTTATCGGCATACATTCGAAAACTGGTTGGAAAACTTTTCCAGACTTATAGATTAGAATACAAAAATATTCACCTGCAAATGGACCTGGAAGAAAATCTATTCTTAAATATGGATGATGCGGTTCCTTTTGGAATAATTGTCACTGAACTAGTTTCAAACTCTCTTAAACATGCATTTTCAGGGAGAGTTGAAGGGAAAATATATGTCGGACTATATAAAAACGAAGACTGCGAGCTCAGAACTAGCAGAGAAGAACGCAAATGTGAAAGCTTTAAGAGTACCAGTTTCATTTTGAAAGTTTCAGATGATGGGGTAGGTATACCAAAAAGTATCGATTTTGAAAATCCCAACAGTCTTGGTATGCATTTGGTAACCACCCTAGTAGATCAATTAGATGGAGAACTTAAACTGAAACAGGATAATAAAACGGAATTTACTATTAGATTCATAGTAACAGAAAAATAAAAAAGCATTAACTAATATAAGATACACAGTTTTTATAGCAAAATATATGCATCAACAACAAACAAGAAAAATAAAACATTTGTCAGCATAATAGTTCACTCCTTTTTCAATTATATTTTGCAGAACTTTTGGTGTATTTCACTTTCTAGCGGCTTGCATGATTTTCTGTAAAATCTGCTCTGTACCCCGTGATCTTATAACTTTCTTATTCTATAGATTGTATAATATCATACAGCAAAATGGAAAAAAATAGATAGGGTTTAAAAATATATCTTTTATAATAGATCCGTATCACGATTTAATATATGCTAATAGCAATTAAAAATATTCTAAACCTACATAGTTAAAATGAGGATCATGTATGAATGTATTACTAGCTAAGAGTATGAAAGATAAACGAGATTTGAAAAGAAAAGGACAATTATAATTTTGTAAACTCAACTGTGTAAGTCTTATCTTTTTCAGAATTTGATAGAAATGAGTGTTAACCATGATAAAATAAAACATTTTTTAAAAGAAGATGCTTTCATTATATCAAATCATGCAAGAATCCGCATGTTTCAGAGGAATATTTCAACTGAAAATATAACGGAAATTATAATTCGTGGGCAAACGATTGAAGATTACTCAGAAGAAGAACCATGTCCTTCAACATTGTTTTTTGCATATTCCAAGGGTAAACCCTGCCATGTTGTGGTGGCAGAATGTACAGATCATATCAGAATAATTACAGTATATATTCCGGAAAATAATAAATGGATAGACAACGTAGTTAGGAGAGATCAAAGATGATACCTGGCAGGTGTAGTTTTTGTAAAGGCAAACTTGTTGAAGATAAGACAGACTTTATGGTAAAAGTTGGAGAGCAAATTATTGCTATCAAAGATGTTTCTGCCTATATATGTGAAAACTGTGGAGAAGCATACTATATTCCAGAAATTTCAAAGAAAATTGATATTGTTATGAAAAAATTTTATGAGTTTAAATTACTCTTACATCCAGCGGCAGCTGGTGAACTGAGATTTGACGAAATTGTTGTATGATTTTGTTATATCAAAAAATTTGAGTTTCTAATTTGGTTTATTCATATTTCTAGTTTTGTTTAGTATATTTAATTATCTTTTTTCTGATATTTCTATTTAGGATTGTGGTTTAGGCCAATTAGTTCCAAATGTTCCATGAGCTCCATCTGTTCCATAAGTCACATAAGCTCCATGAGTAATAGATCTTCAATGTTTTCTTATTCTGGATGGAACTTCGGAAATACAGAGATTTTAGCACAAAATATCTGCATAAGTACAAACGAGAAAAACACAAAATTTATCAGCATAATCATTGATTTCGCATCCTATTTTTTGTAGTAAAAGTAAAGGATACAGAGTCAATCATATTTTGCAGTGTTTTCGGTACACTGCCGAATTTTGGAACAAATAGAAAGTTTCTTTGAATATATTGGTCAATATAATTCAAAAATAACGCGACAATTAACTCAGAAATTTCAGATCGTAGAAGACGAGGAATATATATTAGAAGTATTTCTACTGTTTTATTTCCCCCGTTAAAATTAATTCTATTAACAGAGGATTACCAATGACAGAAGCACTTTTTTTCCTTAACTGCTACATAACAGAATTTAAAGCAACTGGCACAAAAATAACAGACGACAAGTTTGTAGTTCTTGACCGTACAGCTTTTTATCCCGAAAGTGGTGGTCAGCCCAGCGACACAGGAAAATTAATCCGAAAATCCGACAGTGCTGAATTTGAAGTCTTATATGTAGGTAAATTCAATGGATACATCAGTCATGAAATTGTTTCTCCTAATGGAAATGTCTCTACGGGCCTGAAAGCTGGGATAATGTAAAATGAATCATAGATTGGGATCGCCGCTACATGCATATGCGGATGCATACCGGCAACTCATGTGATCGCAAATGTAATTGAGACAGAAGCAGGAGCCCAAATAACCGGAAACCAACTTGGTATTGATCAGAGCAGGGTAGATTTCAACCTTGAAGCATTTGATAGAGATAAATTTACTGAGTATGAGAAGATTGCCAATGACCTAATGGCTCAAAATAATTCTATTAATTTCTACCTGGTAAGCCGTAAAGAGGCTGAAGAAAAGCTTTTAAGGTTAACTACATTGGCCAAAGGTTTTTTAGATGAAATTAAAAAAGTCCGCATGGTCGAGATCGAAGGAGTGACAATCGAAGCCTGTGGGGGAACGCACGTTAAAAATACAAATGAACTAAAGGAAATAAAGATCATCAAGCTTCAAAACAAAGGGAAAAATAATCGGAGAATCTACTTCACAATTGAGGAGGGAGCAAGATTCCCTTTTTCATAATTTATCGAGTGGGTCATCACTGATGAGTTGATATCAAAACATCATTTATCTCCTTTATAGTTATGATTTATGCGGTTGAACTAAAGAATCAACAACATTAAACCTCCAACTGTCTAAATAATATACTTTCTCTTAGCATAAATTTTTTACTCAGTATGATTTTTGAGTCTGTTTATGCAGATAAGCTTAGAAAGCTAGTGTATTTAAGCGAAGTTGATTCTAAGATGAAAAATAGTTTGTGATATCTAAGATATAATATGAGTTCAGATTGTTATCATTTGCTAGAAGCAAATATATGGACAGAGATAACCGATCGAAAAATACAACCAAACGGGTATGTATATGCTGGAAGAAAACTAGTTAATAAATACGGAGTTAAACTATTTATTAAGAAAATTGAATGACGCAGAAGTTGGCAGCTGTATCCAGCCATTGAAATGATGGGGATTAGCTTCTTCTACACCCCTAATTTCAGAGCAACGTAACCAGCTATTATGCTACACTTTTTGTGCAGTCTACAGACATACCGATAAATGTAATCAGATGGAACTTGGATTTTAACTTCGGGAGCGCGGAGGTACAACGAGAAGTCCTCTTCCTCGAAGGCATCAGCCTACAGGTGGGGGATGAAAGCGCAGCCTTGCCGTTAAGTAAAGATATTTTCCTGTCGTGATAAACTATTGGTTAACAAAAAGTAGATCTATCGTAAACATATATATATTGTAGATGTTAAAAGCTTATAAATATCGAATCTATCCTACAAAAGATCAGCAAGATCTTATTATAACCCATTTTGGTGCATGTAGATTTGTATATAACTGGGCTTTAGAACAGAAGATTAAAACTTATGAACAATCAAAAAACCATTTATCCAGGTTCGACTTGCAGAATATTCTTGTTCATAAAGTTAGACGTGAGAATGATTGGTTAAAAACTGTTAATTCGCAAGCATTACTTGCTTCATTAATCAATGTGGAATCAGCATTTACAAAGTTTTTTCTCGAAAAAACAGGATTCCCAAATTTCAAATCAAAAAAGAATACAGTACAATCTTTTCAACTACCACAACATTATAATTTGGATTTTGAAAACAATACTATTATGTTTCCTAAGATTGGAGAAATTAGAGCAGTTCTTCATAGATATTTTGAAGGGACTCTGAAAACAGCAACAATTTTAAAATCAAGCACTGGGAGATATTTTATAAGTATTCTGGTGGATGATAGGAAAGAAATTCCAGATAAACAAGAAATATTTGAGTCAAGTACTATAGGAATTGATGTAGGTATTGAGGATTCTGCAGTTATTTCGACAGGAGAAAAAATTGAGAATCCTAAATATCTAAAAAATTCTCTGGAAAGATTGAAATGTCTACAGAAGAGAGTATCATCTAAAATAAAAGGTTCAAATAACCGCAATAAAGCTAAATTGCACCTTTCAAAAATCCATGAAACAATTAGTAATCCGAGAACTGATTTCCAACACAAACTTTCTTTTAAACTAGTCAGCGAGAACCAAGCTATATCGTTGGAAACTCTGAATGTGAAAGGAATGCAGAAAAATCATTGTCTAGCCCAATCAATTTCCGATGCTGGATGGCATAGTTTTGTCACAAAGTTAACATATAAAGCTGAATGGTTATGAAAAACGATTCTTAAAATAGGACAGTTTGAACCATCATCTAAAATATGTAATGTTTGTGGTTATCACAATTCTAATTTAACCTTGAGGGATAGATAATGGATTTGTCCTGATTGCAAAACAAATCATGATAGAGATAACAATGCTGCAATCAACATCAAAAAATTATCTCTTCAAGATCAAAATTTGATAGTTATCTGACACCTATGGAACGTAGGGGATGAGCTTGGGGACTTGTGAACAGTAGTTCAAGGGATGAACCAAGAAGCTCCTTCTTCGCCTTCATCAGAAGGCAGATGGGGGTAGTTCACCGACGGGGTTAAATCAATTGATCAAAAACCAAAGAATACTTATTATGCAGCTGAAAATGATATAGTCAATCTAACAATAAACAATGTAAACGGTATAACATAAAAATGATACTACAATAATCATTCTACAACCAGCAGTATATTCTAAAGCTAATTTCAGTAGCGATTTAACTAGTGGTTATGTCCCTTTTTCTGTACAGTTTACAGGTCAAGAGAGGTTTTTTATTGAAGATCGCACAGGTTTGCCCAAGATATTTTCCATATATTGGAGGAGTTGAAACCAATGTCAAAGAAATTAGCGAAAGACTAGTTTTAGAGAACCACGATGTAGAAGTAATAACTACGGATCCCAGTGGAAAACTCAAAAAAAAAGATACAATAAATGGAGTAAAGGTTACAAGATTCAAATCATTTGCCCCTGGAGAAGCATATTACTTTGCCCCACAAATATGCATTTATCTGATGAACCGTAGCTACGATGTTATTCATGTGCATAGTTATCATGCGCTGCCTGCTTTTTTTGCAGCTCTAAGCGAGCGTAATAAACGATTTGTATTCTCCCCTCATTATCATCGTGGGGGACACACACCATTAAGAAATCTACTCCATAAGCCTTACAAACTATTTGGAAAAATGATATTTTCTCGTGCGGATGCTATTATATGTGTATCAGAATACGAAAAAGGACTTGTAGAATCTGATTTTAATGTCAAAGAAAAAACTATAACGATCCCAAATGGTCTTAATCTATCAGAATTTGAAAATCTGAAACGTCAAAAAAATGAAAACAAAGAAAAGATACTTCTCTACGTTGGTCGCCTGGAAGAATATAAGGGAGTACAATATATTATCCAAAGTTTACCTGAACTCCAAGATTTTCGATTAAGAATTGTGGGTAAAGGGCCTTACAAAGATGAACTTTATAGTATAGCAGAAAGGATTGGAGTAGCTGAAAGAATAGAATGGTTAAAAGATATCTCAAGAAGAGAGCTTCTCGAATGTTATGCTGATGCGGATATATTTTTGATGCTTTCTTCCCATGAGGCATACGGGATAACGGTTGCTGAAGCACTAGCTTCAGGTACTCTCTGTATGGTTGTAAAAGGGAGTGCACTTGAGGAGTTTGTGGATGGAATAAATTGTATTGGAATAGAGTGGCCCCCAACAAAAGAGAAAATTATCAAAATGCTGCAAGGAATGGAAAAGGTAAAAAAACAAACGAATTCAGGAAAAAAGAAAGGACTAATAGACTGGAATGATGTAGTTGATAAAATTGGTGAAATATACGTGAAAAAATAAAAAAATATATTTGATTCAAAATTAAATCAAAATATTTGATGTAGCTATTTAGCCTTGGAGAAACAATATCATTAACCATTTTTATTGATATTAAATGCGCAAATTTAGGTGGGCTGATTTTATATAATTGTTGGCTATTGATCATTTTTTTATTACCCAATCAGTTTATAATCAGAGGTATCTCATGCATCGAAACAGATCTCAACCAACTGATTTTAGGTAGACTGAAAAGTTACAAAAGAAGGAAAAAGAAGATCAAATATAGAAATTAGCAAGAAATATTTGGACAGAATTCCTGCAAAATAAAATCAGGGGTAAATCGGAAGTCTCTGGAAAATAAAAAATAGCGGGAATTTATTTTACAGGACTTTTGATACACGGCTTAACTTAGTCTTTGTATAACTTTTTTAGGAATATTTCTTGCCTAATGAGCTCTATAGAATCAAAACCATTTTCTTGAGACTAGACAAAAAATACTTTCACTTCGCTAGGCTGAAATTAATAAGTACTGGAGTAGTTTTTGTGAATGGAGGTGAATACGATGGAAGAGATATTAAAAGGATTGATTGAACGTGCTCAGTACTATGAGCAGTTCGAAATCTTCAGAAACATAAATCTCTCCGGAAGTTTAGAGATGTATGGATACTTGACCTTAGCATGAAAGCTTCAATAGTATGTATGTGGTGTATAATTTGTTGACTGAAAGCCTATAAATAAAATTAATAAAATAATAAAAACTAATTAAAAGCTGCAAAATCTCTAAAAATTATTATCATTAAAAATGGGACTAAATAGTCTGTTAGAATTAGCAACAGAAGGTAACAAATAAAGGCGGAAAGAAAAATTACCTTCCAAACTAATATTAAATTCTTTAAATAACGAACACAAATTAATGAAAGTACTATTCACTTTATCTTTTTCTGATCATTGATTTCATCATTGCCTTGATCAACAAGGTTTTCATTGATTTATTTTTTAAAAACTGTTCCAAAACTAATAAGTGAATTGCCATCGAAGGCTCAAGTTTAATTTTGATCACGGATGCAAAATTACCTTTGGGTAACTCAACTGCACAAAAAAATTTCGTAGTTTAAATTGTCAGAAATGGTGAATTACTCTTTTTGTTTTGATGTTCATAAAAGTTTTTTCATTGCTTCATCTTCAGTATATCAGGTGAAAAACAACAACAGAGTTTTGATAGAGATGATGACGAAATTTTAGATCTTAAAAGTTTGGTTATATCAAAAAAATATGATGTTGTTGCATTTGAATCAACAAGTGATTTTTAGTTTTCTGTTCACGATTTGTTGATAATGAATTTTTCGACTATAATTGAAAATGTGCGAGGTATGAAGGTATTACACACAAAAAAACAGATAAGATAGATTAAAAAGTCATTGCAGAAATTGCATTGAATCAAAGTTTTGGTGCAGCACCCAGCTGCAAATAAGGGGATCTATTCATGCCTCTGTTCTGGATATAAAGGAATTATTCAAAATCAAATACTTTCATTTGCTGATATGCCGTTTCCCGTCCTGGTTTCTCTGATTTTCAAAATAGTGTTTAATTACAGCAGAAGTTGTACCACCAAGCACAGTTAGAATATAACTTCCATTATTCCCAGTTCACCACAAAACAGCTTTTTTTGACTCAAGGCTGGAAGTCCCCTTCCTCGATATGCATTATCGTGGCAGGTAGGGAATGAAATCCATCAACTTCTCGCCCTTTTTAAGATAAAAAATATCTAAATAATTATGATTCTACCTATAGTATGCTAACTAGGAAGTATAATCTGGCTTATGGGAGCCATTCTATATATTCAACACATTACCCTTTTATTCAATGCATAAAATACAAAAGAAAAGCTCTTTATGGTAAACAGATGGTGGATTTACTAAAAATCTAAAATTCATGATATGCCTTATTAAAAGCGCGTTATGATTTGTGATTTTGGGAACAATATTGATAGGAATCGAAATAGTTCAATCAGTATTATGTTACATTTCCTATCATAAAATGCCTTATGGACAGGCTATCAACAATTTGTTGATAATCTACGACAATAAAGAATTCCCGATGGATCTAAAATTTGAGAACATATGAAAGAATTACTCAAAGGAAATCCCTTCCTTGGAGGGTATCAATCCATAGGGAGAGGGTATTCATTACTCCACTTTGTTTCAAACTATGTAATAATTGTTCTTATTTTTTGTATTTCACATCTTAAAAACTCTCTTATTGCTGTTTTTTGCTCTCTTTGCACATTAGGTGTCAAACGATAATCATGATTTTTCCGATCTACAAATAAGGGATCCAGATATAGATCAGTCTTCGAATCGGCGTTTTTATAACGTCCAGCCATATTATTGTAAAGTAAGTTATTTTCCAGCATAAAGGTATGTGTTTCAGGCAGATAATTGATTACTCCGTACCCTGTTCCATCAGGATCTTTTTTACGTTTCTGGGTATTTACTATAATATTATTGCGGACAATTGTTGTATACCCTACTCCTTTAGGTGAAAGATCTATGTTATAATCTACACTTTTAGGATACATATGAATAATCGCAGCATGATATACACCATCAAACACATTATTCTCAATGAGGGTATCATAAAATCCACTTGTCACTATACCTCCCACCCAGTCAATATTTGGGTTTTTACCAGTACTATACAAAGTATTATTATAAATGTGAATATTTTTAGCATCTACCTTCAAATAAGGTTTTCCATAACCTATCAGCCAGATTCCAGGTCCATAAGTATCATGGATAGTATTGTTATATACCTCTACATCGTTAACTTTGTTTTTTGACTTCTCTATTTGTATTCCCGAGCTACCTGCACTCCAGTTATAAAAGGAGTCAATCATATTATCATGAAATTTTATGTGGTTTGAATCCCGTGCTCTAAGACCACTATCAGTTCTGCAGGTTATGCAATTGTTCCAAGCTGAAACATTTTCGCACTCTATTGCATAAAAGCCATCATGTCCTAATTTATACACTTTATTATTATAAAATTGAATATTGGAACTATTCCTTACTCTCAATCCATCTCCATGCCCATCATGCATGTACATATCATGAACCTGTATGTCTTTGGAGTAATGGAAGCGGATCATATTGTAATAGCCGTCCCCTTTTTTTTTGTCCTCATTATTGTCATGATTTCCGTAAATTTCAAATCCTTTTATAGTGACTCCATGGATTCCAGCACTGTTCATTCCCGTTATCATTGGCTTACCAGCTGGCCAATTAGCTCCGTTTTCAAGTTTAATCACGGCTGTAGGATCACCTTCCAGGACTGTATTGTTTCCAATAAAAATGGTATTAGAGATGACGTATGTATTAGGACCCCTCAAATGGACGGTTGTGAACGGTGGATTTTTTGCAACATATATAAGAGCTTGATTTATTTCCATTTGGTCATCAGTTCCATTGCAGTTGAAATCTCCACTTCCATCCCCAGCTACATAGACCTTCTTATTTGATGGTACAATGAGAGGATTCATATGTATTCTTGAAAGGACGGTTATACCCAGTGCAATCAAAAAAATCAGAATTATAACGGAAATTCCGATCTTATTTTTATTTTGCCTTATGTAATCCTGGTACCTTCCGTCCATTTTTATCACCTATATTCAATTATAGAGAATTTCAATAGCCTTCGATTTCAACAAATTGCTGATATGCACTTTATGAATAATCAGCCAAAAATTGAGGTTTAGTTCAATACTCTATAAGCATCCAATATTTAAAAAAATCTTGACGATAATTCATTAATGAAATCTGAAAAAGCGAACAAATCCGTTTTGTTTTTATAAAATGAGGATGAATTTTTCTGCTTGCCATTTTTAGCAACTTACCCCAACAGCCAATTAATGACTGCTTTGGAGTATCATTTATCTCAAACATTCTCTAGCTTCTTTAGACAATATAGCATAATAACTTATTCATATCACAGTAACTGTGACTATTTCCCTCACTAAAGTGAGAGATATCTATCAATTTTAAGAACAAATTGTAATCCCAATCTGAAAATGTTAATAGCAGCATTATGATCTCGATTAAGAACAAGATTACAGAAAGAACAACTATGTGTTCTTTCCAATAATTTTTTTAATAATATAACCGCAATCTGAGCATATTTGAGACTTATTTCTTGGATTAACCATCTACACCCCGAAATCTCAATAATTGTTGTAAAATAGTGAGATTAACCAGTGTAGTAATTCAAAATATACACCTGAAAATATTTTTAGCCATGCATCTTAACTGATTTTTTTGCGATTTGCTTCTTGAGGCGGTTGTAAGGTGGGTTCAAGATGTACAACAACGTCAGAAATATCCCTATATTCTTCCCTCAACTTTTTGCTAACCCTGTGAGAAAGAATATGGGCATCTTCAAGAGACGTGCCAGATTGAACAAGCAGATGCATATCGACCTTGATATCTCCCATGCTACCACGTGTCCGAATTTTATGACAGCCTTTTACTTTATCAATTTTCATTACCAATTCACAAATTTCCTTCTCTTCAATTCTGGACATATCTAAAAGGGATCTCGATGTTTCTTTTATAATTCTGTATCCTGCCTTGAAAATTATAAAAGAGATAATTAAGGCAACTATAGGATCAATTATAGAAAAACCTAACTTCATGGCAACAAGGCTCAATATAACCGAAAAAGAGATGTAAATATCACTTTTCATATGTATAGAATCCGCTATAAGTACCTGGCTTCTGAGATATTGCCCCTGTCTATGCTCATATTTCATGGTCAAATATGCAACACACATTGTCCCAATTACTATGAGAAAACTCACAGTTGTAACCTCGGGCTTGTTTGGGACAAGGAAACTATTGAAAGCGTTTTTGAAAATTTCAACTCCCACAAAGATCAACAGTAAAGCAATAAAAAAAGAAGCTATGGCCTCGTACTTCTGGTGTCCGTAAGGATGATCTTTATCCGGTGGGCGGGATGCAATAAAACTTCCAACCAAGCCTATAATGTTGGAGACCCCATCGAAAAGAGAATGATAGCCATCTGCAACCATACTTGAAGCACCTGTAAGAGCCCCATAAATAATTTTTGCAAGTGAGATTATGATATTTATAATTAATACATAGACAAGGACCCGCTGGATTTTTCGAAACTTCTGTAACAAATCTGATACCTCTATCATGGAATTGTACGGAACCTGGCTATGAAGCAATTAAAAAAAACTTAATGCAAAAAAACCATCAGATATATATTAATTTATCCTTTCATTTAGTATTTTCGAATATCTTCAGTTCCTAAACCATCTATAAAAATCAGACGAATATCATAGAAAATCAGGAAGAAATAAATCACAGTTCCAAAATTTTCGTGCTACTATAGTTTTTGTGTGGTTAAGAGTTGGATAAGGGGTTTCGTTTTCTTCCTCAATATAGAATATGAAATAAACTAGAACCACTCAAAAGTTTGTCCTATACCTATATGGTTAAAAAGTGCATTTTAATCCATGCGATGACTACAAACAAAGTGTATAAAAAAAAGCAAAATGTCTTATATAAGAAAAACATTATTCTATTATATAGGTAGTTGATATCATTTTAGATGAAAATTCCAATTTAATCGTGCTTTTGGGTGTGTTAAACACAATATTAAAGCAGTTAAATTGCACTGAGATATGAAAAAATTAGAATCTACGCAGTTAAACTGAAAAAAGAATCATTAAGCACTTAATCGTTTGAATCACAATTAAAATGGAGAGGTGGCATACACTTTATTCCATTTTTCAACTACCCACGTTCTAAAAATATAAACAAAATAAAATTCTTCGAATAACAGGCACAAATAGAGGAAGATAACTGCAAGTTAACATAACATTCTTTCTAAATTATATAACCGAGAGGAAAAATAAATGGATAAACAAAAATTTGCCAGTATTGGAAATATACTAATTTTGTTGCTATTATTCTTTTTTGTAACGTCAGTAATAACTACAACTGTGTATGCAACTATTACACCACCATCCCCAGATGCAGGCATATCTCCAGCTATGGGTGCATATCCATATCCAGGATCACCGGTATCCCCAAACTCACCGGGATCTCCAGGATCACCGGCATCCCCAAACTCACCGGGATCTCCAGGATCACCGGCATCCCCAAACTCACCGGGATCTCCAGGATCACCGGCATCCCCAAACTCACCGGGATCTCCAGGATCACCGGCATCCCCAAGCTCACCGGCATCTCCAGGATCTCCGGCATCTCCAGGATCACCACCTTCTCCAGGCACCCCCCCAACCCCCCAATATTATTATTAAACCACTAAATCTTGATTTATTTGGGTGTACTTTGTAGGAAAACAATTTTTTTCGATGAGCATATTGCTCTTTCCTACTAATTTATATAAAGAAACATAAAACCCATGAGTCTTTAGCTCAGGAGACACAAGCATCGACTTCAATCATGATTCCATACACAAAATCCTGCAGCTTCTTTACTAACATTCTCTATAGAATATGAAATATACATTATGTTCACGAAGTGAACCACCACTCAGTATTTAGCTGAGTGGTGGTTCTTAATAGGATAGTCCAATATATCAAAATTGCCATAATCTGATCATCAGAAAGCAGCTTCGAAGTAATTTATTTTGCGGTTCAAATTTCGCAAATCATAGGGTTTCTGCAAACATTCTTCGTTAACTTTATATCGTCATTGTTCTATAATTTTCTATTGAATATGACCTTTCTTTTTCCAATTTTTTCCTTTTGGCTATCCAAATCCACTACCATTACATTATTATTATCAATCAAAAATATTTAGATCTACGTTTATTGTTCTAAAATGAATTAATTTATATTAAACCAAAGCAGTGAACCTATATGAGTAAAGAAATACAAAAAGCTTTAAAGGCTACAGGTCTTGATGTGCTTTCATGTATGCAATGTGGAATCTGCACAGGAAGCTGTCCGTCTGGATGGAATACCGGATTCAATACCCGAAGAATTATCAGGGACGCAGCAAAAAACAGGGTAACGGTTCTCTCAGACGATAACCTCTGGCTATGCACCACTTGCTATACCTGCCAAGAGCGCTGCCCACGCGGAATACCAATCACAGATACCATTCTTAATCTCCGAAGACTTGCAGTTAGAGAGGGTTTAATATTACCTGAACACCGGAAAGTTGCGGAAATGGTGATGGAGCGCGGACATGCAGTTCCTCTAGACGAGGAAACAAAGAAAAAAAGAGAAGAACTAGGACTTGAACCCATACCTGAGACTGTGCAAAAGTGTCCGGAAGCTCTCGAAGAACTGAAAATTCTTCTCAAGATTTGTAAATTTGACGAATTGATAGCTGAAAGATAAGGGAGCAAATATTACAAAAGAGCTATAGCTGTTTCTTAGCTGCATTGCACCTAATAATTAGGATTACAATAGCTCCCAGGATCAATAATCTCGATATAGCAACATTTATAACAAAACATTCTTATTTTTCGGATTTTCCGTAACTATTAAGCCTACCAAAAATCAGTTGGTAGCTATTTATTTTGATACAATAGATTCTTTTGATTACTAACTAACTGAAAAATTAAAACCATTATCTCAAGCTGATAGTTAACAAAAATAAACCCACCTAAATTTTCAATCGCACCGCTTTCAAAAGCTCTGCTGTGTATATCGAATATTATATATTTTACAGAAGGTATCTTTTAAACCATTCCCCTGCCAGATATGCAACCTCCTCTAAAGTCCCAGATTCTTCAAAAAGATGAGTTGCACCTGGAACAATCTCAAATTTTTTTTCTGTTACAGTTAATCTTTCAAATGCCCATTGATTCATACCTATTACTTGAAAATCATTGCCACCCACAATAAACAGTGTTGGTGCTTTTACATAAGGAAGAGCTTTTTCAGCTAAATCCGGCCTCCCTCCTCTGGAAACAATTGCTTTTACAACATTAAAATTCTCTTTTGCAGCTATAAGCGCAGCTGCTGCCCCTGTACTGGCACCAAAGTAACCGATGTTAAAATTATCAGTAGCAGGATTTATTAAAAGCCAGTTTGTAACATCAACAAGCCGATTTGCAAGCAAGTCAATATCAAACCTTAGATGAGCTGTTACCATATCAATTCGTTCTTCTTCGGCTGTCAACAAATCAAATAATAGTGTTCCAAAACCTTTTTTCTGAAGTTCCCATGCAACATATTTATTCCGTGAGCTGTGACGACTGCTTCCACTGCCATGTGCAAAAACCACAATTCCATGCGCTCCTTCAGGGATAATAAGATTTCCTTCAAGAACAATCGAATTAATTGAGATTCGAACCTCATTATTGTTTTTACCGTTGCTTGATGATTCTGTCATACTGAACCCCCGAATAAGTTACTTCTGAATAGCAAATTTACTGTAACTTCGATTGAAAATTTGCAGCTTTGTCCAGTAATTCACAAACCTCTTCATCGGTAGTTTGACCGAAGTCTTCGTACCAAGCTCCTACACCATAGAAAGGCTCCGGCATAGAAACACATATTATTTCATCCACCTTTCCTTCAAAAGATCTGCAAGTATCCAGTGCACCTGTTGGAACTGCAATAACTATTTTAATCGGATTTTTAGTTTTAACAGCTGAAGCAGCTGCGCTCATAGTTGCACCAGTTGCAAGCCCATCATCTATCAAAATTACAGTTGAACCACTTATACTTTGTTTTGGACGTTTACCCCGGTAAATACTTTCTCTGCGTTCTAATTCTCTAAGTTCTCTAGCAGCTACAGCATCAATTACCTGTTTAGATATATGGAAAGACCTCACTACATCTTCGTTCAGCACAATAATATTGTCAGAAGCAATTGCTCCCATTGCCAACTCTTCATTTCCTGGTACTCCTAATTTCCTTACTACAAAAACGTCCATTTTTACATTCAGTTCCTTTGCAACTTCAAAAGCTACAGGAACTCCACCCCTCGGGAGTCCAAGTATAAGTATATCTGAGCGGTTTGCGTATTTTGAAAGTTTTTTTGCTAGTTTTCTACCAGCATCTAACCTATCTTTAAAAAATGTTATCCTTTCATCAACCCCATATTGAACTGGATTTAATTGAAAATAATCTATGTTGATTTATAGTATCTATCTTCAAAGCTTTAAATGTGTAGAACATAACGGAGATTCCAATTTACCTCTGATTTTTTTCTTTGCGAAAATCCTGCTTAAATCTTTCTCGCCAATTCCTGTATTTGATCCGATTTTTTCGTTTTTGGTTTATTATTCTTTGATTTCAAATATAGCTTCCGCTATCCTTAAAATATTCCTTTTCTTTCCAATGTTATCAATTAATAGAGATTCTAACAAAAAGCTGTAAATGGTATCTTCAGATTAACTCTGTGAACAATAGTGACAAGGAAGCCCCCTGCTTTGACTATCTTTTTAGTACTGAATAAACTCGTTCTTCATATAGAGAAAAAACAAAGAAGATGACTTTAAGAGCACCAGTCTTACCCTAAAGATCTCAGACAACAACGTGGGCATTGCGGATAACTTTGAAATTGAAGATCTTAATAATCTTGGATTTCAGCTGGTAGCTCCCTTGTAGATCAATTCGATGGGAATTTGACTTGAAAAGGGACAATAGGATGAAATTCACTATGAAGTTCACATTAATATAAAAATAAACAAGCATCAACTAACATCAGATGCAGCGATTTTGCTATAAAAACTATGCATCACTCAAACTGGTTCTGTTGCAAAAAAATAATATTTTTGCGGTTTGATACTATAATTTTTATTTTGGTGTACCATTTTTCTAGTACGAAATTAATTACCTTTCCTAATTGTAAAGGCTTATAATTGTGAAGATTTAAACTAATTTTATAACAGAGCCAAAAAAGGAAATACAATTATTCAATAGAATAAGAAGGAAAGAAAATGATTTGTAATCCGATAACGTGTCACAACCTTACTCAAGATGTATTTGATTGCATGAAACAAAAAATTAGCGCGGCAGGCTACTGTGTTCCTGATGGTAACAGCGGTCAGATTTCAGTAAGTGATGTTAAAGCTGATTTTAGCTGGGATGGCATGTCAAGTCTCACGGTAACAATCATTAGTATGCCATTTTTTATCTCATGTGAAATGGTATCAGAAAGCCTTCAGGATTTTGTGTCTAGTTGCGGTGGAACGAGTCTATCTCGTGCAATGAATATTAAAAATTTAAGAAGAAAATTGGACGATTTAGAAAAAAGAGTACAAATATTAGAAGAAGAGGACAAATATTAGAAGCAAATTATCAATGAAAAAATTGCTTCTGTTGCAATAAATCTGGCCCGATTACAAAATCAGTGAAAAACATCACAAATGGGATATTTATATGCCATAAACCGGTCAATAATGATATAAAAAGCAATAATTATAGCCTAAAAAGGCAGTAAAATTATTTTGAGTCTTTTAATCTGTTTACTCTTCTTACCAAAACGATTATGGATAGTTAACTATTATGGATAGTTAACTAGGTAGTCAGTAAACAAAGCCTTTAGTGTCTCTTTTCATGGTTTATCAAAATATCTAACAAGAGACATCCAAATACGGCGCCAGAGAAGAAAGCGTCTCTGCTCTTCGCAGAAGAGCATCGGCTCCTTTGTGAAGATACGTACATCTACCCATACATTTAAGGTAGAAGACTTTCTCACTAATTTCCTTTTTCTTGGATTTATCAAGCCCAGGTATAATAGCTGAGAGACTCTGTGCCATCATGCTCTTATTTTTGAGATTGAAAGCTAATTCAAGGGATTGTTCTAGAATTTCTTCTTTTCTTTGCTCATCCATATATGGAAGAAGGAGAGAAAAAGATTCTATTTTTTTATATTCAGATATAAACCCGGA
>Ga0224559_1000752_pt1 | contig 19714 bp, 18 predicted proteins | sample 714S33034metaG_FD_180676 | JGI IMG/M metagenome (GOLD analysis project Ga0224559, IMG submission 180676) | Peat soil microbial communities from Stordalen Mire, Sweden - 717 S3 30-34 | ecosystem: Environmental > Terrestrial > Soil > Wetlands > Peat | place: Sweden: Norrbotten County, Stordalen... | reverse complement strand
TGACGTGGTCCTGCTGGACATCTGGCTTCCCGATCGCGACGGGCTCGACGTGTTGGGCGACATTCACCAGTTGGCGGTGGAGATGCGGCCCGAGGTGGTGATCATCAGTGGTCACGGCACCATCGAGGCCGCTGTCAAGGCCACCAAGCTAGGCGCTTACGACTTTCTTGAAAAACCGCTCTCGCTCGATCGCACGTTGATCGTGCTCAAGAACGCGGTGGAAGCGCGGCGGCTGCGCACTGAGAACCTCGAGTTCAAGCGCCAGTTCAATGCTGGCTCGGTGCTCACCGGCGAAAGCGTTCCCGTGAAGGCGCTTCGCCAGCAGATCAAGTTGATGGCGCCCACCAACGGCCGCGTGCTCATCTACGGCGAGTCGGGCACCGGCAAGGAATTGATTGCCCGCGCCATCCACGCCGAGAGCCTGCGCCGCGATCGTGTCTTTGTCGAGTTGAACTGCGCGGCCATCCCCGAAGCCTATATTGAGGCCGAGCTTTTCGGCTATCGGTTCAACGTGGTAGGCCAGGGCTTTAGCCCCGGCTCTCAAGGCGGTCCCACCGAACAGCGCGGTACTCTGGAACGCGCCGACGGCGGCACGCTCTTCCTCGACGAAGTGGGCGACATGAGCCTCAAGACGCAGGCCAAGGTGCTCTCCGCGCTCGACGATCAGTTGTTCACGCCGGTCGGCGGCACCATGCCTCTGCGCGTGGACGTGCGCCTCATCGCCTCCACCAACAAGGATCTCGAAGAAGAGATCGCCAAGGGCAATTTTCGCGAGGACCTATTCTACCGGCTCAATGTAGTCCCGTTTTTCGTGCCGCCGCTCAGAGAACGCAAGCAGGATATTCCGCTGCTGGCGCGTGAGTTTCTTTCGGAGTTTGGCCGCCAGTACGGCCGCCCGCGCATGGAGATCGGCGACGACGCGCTGGAGACGCTGTCCCAGTACCGCTGGCCCGGCAATGTGCGCGAGCTGAAAAATGTAATCGAGCGAGTGCTCATCCTCAATCCACGCACCCTGCGCATCGAACGCAAGCATCTGCCCCCGCTTACCCACAAAGCCGGCACCCGCTCCACAGAGGAATTCTCGTCGCTGCAACAGGCGCGCGATGCCTACGAGCGCGAGTACATTCTCAAGAAGATCGAAGAAGCCCGCAACAACATCAGCCACGCCGCCGAGTTACTTGGCCTGGAGCGCAGCCACTTATATCGCAAGATGAAAGCCCTCGGCATCGGCGTGCGGGAGTAGCAAGGCAGGGAACAGGGAACAGTTCAAGCGTCTTGGGTAGATCGCACTTGGCCCTCTGGTGGGCTAATCCCACTTGATGTATAATCCCACATGTGCTAATCTCCCTTTATGCCGACTTCCACGATCATCAAGGACTCCGACTTTCAGTTGGTCTCGGAGTTCGCGCAGCCCGATGCGAAAAGGCGTCTGTCGCTTGGAGACGCTCTCCAAGGCGCGACCGCCTACAACATCTACCGGAATCCACTAGGCCAGGTCGTTCTCGATCCGGTAAAGACCGTTCCCGCCTATGAGGTCTGGCTTTACGAGAACCCCGAAGCCCTGGCCGCCGTAAAGAAGGGATTGAAGGAGTCGGTTGAAGGCAAGAGCGTCTCTCGCGGCTCGTTCGTTAGGCGTGCCAAACCATAGGCAATCCGTTGCAGACATCTGGATGCGACTGTTTCCGCTGTTCGCAATTGAACAATTCTTTGCGAAACCGGACAACGCCGGCCTAACCGCGTGTGCTGCTCATTCGGCTATCCCCTTGTCATTGAGCTGCTTGAGAGCCCTTCGACCCGCCAGAAATATGGCACTCGAATTGCTTATGAATTGACTGAAGAACCATCCATGGAGGCTTGCGATGGCATATTTCGAGCGGGTGCGCGATGTAATTTCCGGGCCGTTCAGTCCCGACGTGATCCGGCAGCGGACGGCGGCCGGATGGCAGATGGTTTCCATCGAATGGCGGCGCGAGCTGCCCGAGTCGGAGACCCCGCCCGAAGGCGGATTCGACGAGGACATCCCTTACGGGCTGCGAATCTCCGACGACTGCTCGCGCCTCGAAGTCCATCCCCGCGAGCACCAGGTGCTGATGCTCATGATGGAATTGCTGGTCCAGGACTTCTCCTATTCCAGCATCGTCAGCGACCTGAACGAGAAGGGCTTTCGCATGCGCGATGGCCGCCCCTGGAGCCGCGTCGCCGTCTTCAACATGATTCCCCGCCTCATCGAAGTCGGCCCGCGATTCTTCAACTCCGACGAATGGGAGAAGCGCCGCCAGAAGTTCGCGCGCGCAAAATCGCCGGACGCTTAGGCCGTGCACATGAATAAGTGCTTCAAAAGTGTGGCATTGCGTCAGGGCACGACTTCAGTCGTGCCATAGAGACTGCAAGATTGAAGTGGGCTTTAGCCCCTGCGGGAACAGTGCTGCTCACAGTCATAAGCCCCCATGAATGAAGCTGTTATTTGTGTACAGTGCCTTAGCTGCGAAAAGGCGACCTCGGCAAACCTTTTTCTTCGTCAGTACAAGTGGCACAGGCCACATGCTAGCCTCAATCTGATGCTACCCATCAGCCGAACGGGACTAGACATCGATGTGAACAACCTCTTGAGACACGACGCGCGTTGATTTTACAGGGTTTGCGGCACGGCTAACGTCGTGCCCCGACATTTTGAAACACGCACCAAGGAGAATCGTTCCGCCTTGAAATCTGGATTTGTTGCAATTCTGGGCCGGCCGAATGCCGGAAAAAGTACGCTGCTGAACGCCTTGATCGGCGAAAAAGTGGCCATCGTCTCCGCCAAACCGCAGACCACGCGCAACCGCATCGCCGGGGTGGTGGAGGTGGAGGCGCGAAAGGGCGTACATCGGGCGGCGCAGATCGTATTTGTGGATACGCCCGGCGTGCACAAGCCCGGCTCGCATCTGGACCGCCGCATGTTGCAGGAGGTCTACGAGGCGCTGGAGACGCGCGATCTGGTGTTGGTGCTGATGGACGCTACGCGGCGGGTGCAGCTGGAGGAGGCTGTTGTCGATAAGGATGAGGGCGAAGTTGCCGAAGAGCATTCCGCAGGGGCTAAAGCCCTGGATGATTCTGCCAGCGTCAGTGTCAGGGCTGAAGCCCTGACCTACCGCCCCCTCGAACACCATCCGGAACCTGCAATCACAGCTCCGAAACGCGAGCGCACCAACTGGGCCAGCGAGGACGAGTTTCTGTTTGGATTGATTCGCAAGCTCGACTGCCCGGTGTTCCTGGTGCTGACCAAGATCGATCTTGTGCCGAAAGATCATCTGCTGCCGCTCATCGACACTCTGACCAAGCAGTTCAACTTTGCGCAGATCATTCCGGTGAGCGCGCGCAAACGCGATGGTCTCGACATTCTGGTGCGAAAGATCGTCGATGCGCTTCCCGTAGGCGAGCGCTACTACCCCAAGGATCAGTACACCGACCAGCCGCAGCGCTTCATGGTGGCCGAGCTGATTCGCGAGAGCATTCTGGCAGAGACGGGCGAGGAGGTTCCATACGCTTCGGCGGTTGTGATCGAGCAATTCGAAGAGCCTGTGCCGTTTGTCCCGCGCAAGAAGGGTGCTGTTCCTGCACGCGCTCCGCTTACGCGTATTGCCGCAGCGATCTATTGCGAGCGCGACGGGCAGAAGGCGATCTTGATCGGCAAGGGCGGCGCGAAGCTGAAGGAGATCGGCACGGGCGCGCGGCGGCAGATTGAATCGCTGCTCGGAACACGCGTGTATTTGGAACTGCACGTTATCGTTGAGCCCAACTGGCGCGAGTCGAAGGCGTTTGTCGAGTCGCTGGACTGGCGGAACCAGTTGGAGCGGCTGGCCGGCGATCAGATCACCGAAAAACATCTGGGCGAAGACGAGTAGCTTGCGACGCCCGTCTTGCGGAAGGTCTACGCGCCGCGCACCTGGCCGCGGCCATTGGTTTTCACGGAGTACATGCGCGTGTCGGCGACGCCGATGATGGCGTGAAGCGAGTCGCCGTCGGCGGGGGCGGTTGCGATGCCCACGCTGGCGCTCACGCGCAGGTAAAGCCCGCTCAAGATGGGGAAGACGGTCTGTTTCAGCGCCCGCAGCAGAAACGTCGCCTGGGCGAGCGCGTCCTCGCGGCCGGTCTCGGGCAGGAGGATGACGAACTCGTCGCCGCCGTAGCGAAAGCAAACGTCCTTTGGCCGGCCCGAGCTCAGATCCTGGAGGCGGCGGCCGGTGAGGGCCAACAGTTGGCTGCCCACCAGGTGGCCGTGCTCGTCGTTCACCAGCTTGAACTTGTCGAGATCGAGGAATGCCAGGCTCACCGGCAGCTTCAGGGCGCGGCAACGTTCCAACTCGCGTCCCAGCACGTCGTAGAGATGGCGCGCGTTGAAGAGGCCGGTGCAGTCGTCGGTGATGCTCAACTGCTGGATGCTGGTGACGTCGCGCGCATTCTCGATTGCGATGGCCGCGTGGTCAGCCAGAATGTGGAGGAACGCGATCGTATAGTCGGTCATCTGGTCGGAGCGAGGGTTGAGAATCTCGATGACGCCGTGAGTGCCCTTGCGCCCGCGCAACGGCATGGCAATCACGGAGCGCACTCTGCGCGGCTTGGCGGGGAACTCATTTCTGATGCGCGGATCACGCTCGGTCTCGGGAACGATCAGGGTCTCGCCGTGTTGGGCGACCCAGCCGGCGACGCCCTCGCCCACCTTCACGCGCAAGTCACCGAGCACAGCCTGCTCGCCTCCGGCGGCGATGGCGTAGTAGAGCTCCTGAGTCGCTTCGTCGAGCATCAGCAGCGTCCATAACTCCGCTTCGATGATCCTCTCCATCTGCTCGAGGATGGTGCGCAGAATGGCGTCCAGGTCAAAGCTGGAGGTGAGAGACCGCGTCAACTGATGGAAGACCAGGAGGTCCGTGAGGGGCATGCGATTTTCTGTCTTGTCGGTCATCCGCGACCCCTGATTCATTCCAGCATTCTGTCATACTGCGATCTCGCGCGAAATCGAAAATCGCAACCCAACTGCAGAGACACAAGGCGCAATTCAACATGCGGGCATTGGCGAGCAACGCTCAGCCGCCTATGTGCACCATCGACCGCGAAGGCTTCAGGAATCCGGGTTCTCCGATGTGATGGCGGGCTTCCTTACTTTCGACGGTACGGAAAATGTACTCGCGGAGTTCCGCATCGCCGGCGCCGGAGCGGAATCGTCCGTAAAGGTCGTGTTCCACTTGAGAAAAAAGGCAGGTGCGGATCTTACCGTCCGAAGTAAGGCGCAACCGGCTGCACGCTCCGCAAAAGGCCTGGGTGACGGGCGCAATGATGCCGATCTCGCCCACGCCGTCGGCAAAAGTATAGCGCCGCGCGGTTTCGCTGGCGTCGCGCTGCTCGAGGTCGACGAGCGGGAAGGCGCGGCCGATGCGGGCGACTATCTCTTTCAGCGGCACAACGATTTCCGGCGACCAGAGGCGACCTTCTTCGAGGGGCATGAACTCGATGAAGCGGACTACTACGTTTTCCTGGCGCGCAAACCGGGCGAAGCCTTCGATCTGATCGTCGTTGAAGCCGCGCAGCAGAACGCAGTTGATCTTGAGCGGCGCGAGCCCGGCGGCGCGAGCCGCGCGAATGCCCCGGAGCACGGTTTCAAAGCTTCCCGGAACGCGCGTGATGCGCTCGAAGGTGGGCGCGTCCACGGCGTCCATACTTACCGTCACGCGGTTCAGTCCGGCAGCTTTGAGGGGCGTGGCGAGCGACTCCAGCAGGTGGCCGTTGGTGGTCTGCGCCAGGTCCAGCGGCTCGCCCCATAGCGTCTGCAGAGCGGCCAGTTGCTGAATCAGTTCAAGCAAACCGCGTCGCAGCAGCGGTTCGCCGCCGGTGAGCCGCACCTTGGTGATGCCCAGGCCGACAAAAATCTTGATCAGGCGGAGATATTCTTCGATGCCGAGCTCGGGATATTGCGCCCCGAGTTCACCGGTGCGGCAGTAGACGCACTTGTAATTGCAGCGGTCGGTGATGGAGACGCGCAAGTCGTGAATGACGCGCCCGTGGCTGTCGGTCAGCCGGGCGGGTGCGCTCAACGCGGAAGGAATTGGGGAAACAGCAGCCATCGACAAATTCAAGGCTATACCGTTTTTGGCGGTTGTGCGTGCTTACATGCTGTTACCGATTGGTTATGCCGGCAGCACGCACCGATCACAGAAAGGCTGAAAGGCTTTGGCGCGGGACCTGCAGTCTTCGAGCAGGGCTCAGTCCAGCCGGGGCGTGCCTTTGCGGAGCACGATGCCTGCGATGCCGAAGACCGCGATGATGGCAATCGCGATGGCAAAGTAGAACGCCATGGGATGCGCCCAGCCCGGAGAATACGTCAGATCCTGGCCCACCCAAAGCAGCAGGATGACGGCGATGACCGCAAACTGGCCGGCAATGACCAGGAACGTGTGACCCAGGTCGCGCCGCTTGTCCAGCGCCTCCACCTGGTCGGGGGTCAGGTTGCGCTCTTCGGGGGGAAGCAGGGAATTTGCCATCGTTCTAGACCTCTTCCGGCGGAACCCAGGGTGTGACCTCCGGGGCAGCCGCGCCTGTCTTCGATTCAATCACAACCCGGCGGGGCTGCGCCAGTGGAACGAAGCGGAGCAGGTACGCGGCTGTTCCTGCAACTCGTTGGGCGGCCGTTGAGCCTATTTGGGCGGATAACCGACCGATTGGGCGTAGAGAGCGCGTTTTTCGGCGGGCAACTTCAGGGCCGCGGACTGTTCCGGACCGTGGAAGGCATAGAACCACGCGTTCAGGCCCTCCGAGGCGGCAAACAGATAGACATTCTGGCCGATGAAGCCGGTGTCGACCTGAGCCCAATCGTCCTTGGCTGCGGCGACGTAGACGATGGTCACAGCTGCGTGGGCAGCGGCGTCGGGGCTGATTTTGGCGCGCACGTCTCCGGCCTGAACCGGACGCAGCCGGTTCGCCTCTGCCTCGTAAACATAGACACCGCCGGGGAGAACCACGTCGAGCTCAATGTCCTGGCTGTTCATTGCCGATGGCGCGGTCCTTCCCAATCCCGGCTTTACGTCACGCGGCCGGTTCACGCCGAAGGCTGCCCAGAGAAGATTGGAGAGCGTTTGCAAGGGGAGCGGCTTGTCAAGAAAGGCGCGCGTTGTTTTGCGTTGGGCCAGAGCCTGCATCAGGGGCAGGCCCGCGGTGATCTGCGGCTTGGGCAATTGAATGGGCTCAAGAATGGGCTGAATCGGCGCCGGTTGGCTGAGGGCCTGCGCGGTCCATACCAGAACTACACATACCAGCAAGGTGGCTAGACGTCGAATGTGCATCGTTCCTCCTAAATGTGTGCACGCCGGCCTCCGTTGGCGCGCGGAATGGGGAAGGAACTGTCGCGAATCAACTCCAATACGAATCAACTCCAATACGATTCAACTTTAATACGATTCAACTCTAACGCGGATCGACTCCTGAAAAGTGGGCGCGGTCAGCCGTTTGGCAGAGGGAGGTTACAGCCAGCAGCCCGTGTCTTACAAGGCTCCTTGCGCGATTGCGGCCTGGTAGCCACGTGTCTTACAGCGCTCGGTGGGCACAACCCCGTTCACTCCGACAGAAACGCGAGCGACTGCAACTGTGAGATTTCGAAGGGTTTGCGGCAGCGAACATTGGTGCAAGAGAGTTTGTCGTCGCGTCTTACCATGTAAGACTGCGCTTTGGCGAAGCGGGCACGGTCGCGCTCGTCGGCATTGCGCGGTACTTGCGCTCGCTTGCGGCGGACGACCCAGGTGACCATGTACTGGCCGGGTTGCCCGCATTTGGGGCAGATGAGGGTATGAGGGCGCTGCTCCGTAGTTTCATTGAAAAAGTCGCGTTCTTCCATGGCTTCCAACTCTTCCCTTAAAGCAGAATCTATTCCATACTCATGCTTGCCATGACGAAACGCAAGCCAGGGAAGTTTTCAGCTACGAAGGCGGTGAAGGCCAACGCCCGGGAGCGGGTGGGCCAGCCCAAGCCTGCTCGGGTGATCGACACCGAGCCGCGGACCGGCCGCGACGTGAAACACAAGCCCAAGCTCGAAGAGATCGTGCGCCAGGAGGATTAGAAATGGCTAAGGCAGTTGGGGTGGGCGGCATTTTTCTGAAGGCGCAGGATCCGGCGGCGCTTTCCGCCTGGTACGCAACTCATCTGGGGATTGCGACACAAGACGGCGGGTCGCTGGTGTTCGATGGACCTGAATCTGCCGGAATGACCGTCTTTGCCCACTTTCCCCAGGACACGGACTATTTTGGAGACGGCGGACAGCAGGTCATGGTGAACTTTCGGGTTGACGATTTGGACCAGTTATTGGTTCAATTGGCCGCCGCCGGGGTGCGTATCGACCCAAAACGGGAGGATTTCCCTTACGGTCAATTCGCGTGGATCTGGGACCCCGAGGGCAACCGGGTGGAGCTGTGGGAGCCGCCGAAAGTGGAATAAATGGCGCGGGCGGATTGGGTCGCCGGGCGGTTGATTCCATTTTGCCTTGTAAGACGCGTCGTAAGACCGTCATACCGGCCAAATCGCTTTGTCTTACGCTGTCTTGCGCGCGTTGGACAAATGCAAGACTGGAGCAAGACAAACGACTTGCCGGCGTAAGCCGAAGCTGGGGCCGTGGTCGGGAAGACTTCTTGCTCCTGCCCCGAAGCACACCCCAGGGCTCTGACAGCGTGACTTAAGGAGTCTTTGATTAAGTCTCATTGTTGGCCGCCCATTTCCTCAGGGGCTAAACAGCCTGCGGAAAAACCCCCGATCTGGGTTCAATGCGACGAAAAGCATACCCCAGGGGCTGAAGCCCGGCGTTTATTTTCTTGCATTTACGGCACGACTGAAGTCGTGCCCTTTCAAAGCCCCACCTTCACCACGGACAGCAAGGTCGACAGCCTTGGGAAACTGCTCGGAGAAAAGCCTGTCTTACGGATGCTGCACGCTGTAGGGGCCGGGCAGCAAGGGCTCGGCCGGCTTGCTTGCATCCTCTGGCTTGCTTACCGCCGCGGTTCTCTTCGAGTAAATGTGGAACTCCACCACCAGGTCGAGGAGCACGGGAACCGGCTTGCCGTCCTTGATGGCCGGCTCGAAGCTGGCTTTGCGGATCGATTGCACAGCGTTCTCGTCCAGTCCAAAGCCGATGGGCCGGGCCACTGCAATCTCCTGTGGCTTGCCGTCGGCGCCGATGACGGTGTGATAGAGAGCCAACCCGGATACGGCGTTGGCCTGCGCGTACTCATTGGACTCCGGCTGGAAGACGGACAGAAGCTTGGCTTTCTTGTCGACAGCATTCTGGCGAAGCACGGCGGGGTTCTTGGGCTGGTAATCGGCCTTTTCCGCGACCGCCTGGTAATAGAGCTTCCAGCAGTCGGGCATTGAGGCTTTCAGCCGGTCGTCGATTCCCACGGAAAAGATGCGGTCTATGGCGCCTTTCAGGAGATTGGCCGCGTGAGCCGGCGAGTAGGTAATGGTAACGCTGGCCGGATCGGCGGGACGCTCAGCCGCGGGCGCGGCGGCGATCTGCGCCTTGAGCTGGTCGGCCTCGCTCGGCTCGGTTGCAGCGGGAGGAGCCTGGCTGGCCGTTGCGGTGGCCGTCGCAAGTGCTGGCTGGGCCGCAGCTGAAGAGGCTAAGGCGGTTTGCGCCGCAGGGGCGGGCTTGGCCTTCCGCTCTTTTCCCTTGGCGCCGGCCTCCTTTTTCTTGCGCACCAGCACCTGCTCGCGATCGATGGTGATTTTTAGCACCTTCTTCTTGGGGGTGATTCTGAGGGGCTCGACAGCCGTGGAGGAGTCCTCGGAGGCCAAGGCTCCTAGAAAGTGTAACCCGTAGCGAATACCCTCCAGCTCCACCTTGTGCTTGGTGAGGCGCACCCTTTCGATCTGAATCTCACTGAGCGTAAAGGAGCCCTGCGGCGAGTGCCCGATCAGAGTGCCCAACTCATTGAATCTCAGGTCGTTATCCATATAATCGCCGCGCAGGAATAGCTGCTTGCCCAAAAGCATGTGCTTCAGCTCATCCTCGGTGATTTCACCGGGCAAAGGAGCAGCAGTTTCGGGTGCCGCGGTCTGGGCCGCAGCGGTTGGAACCTGCGTTGGATTCTGAGTGGTATCGGGCGCGGTCTGCTGGGCCGCTTCTGGCGGCGTCGCTTCCGGAGTCGCTCCGGGCCGAGCGGCCGGTGCTTGCTGCGCGGTCGAGGACAAACAAAACGCCAGCGCCAAGACTCCGCAGACGGAGAACGACGCAAGCCGGATTCTGGCCGGAATGGGCCAGCGTACAGGTGATTGAGCCACGAGCATGGATGATCCTATGAGCGCCACTTTAGCAGAATTCTGTATTTTGTTTGAAAAATATCTCCCACTTGCGCGTGATTGAGGTGCACAATTAGTTCCCTTTTGGAACTCGCTTCAAGCGCCATAGGATTCGCCGGAACAAACCGAGAATGCGCCGCGTGTCTCGTCGATTTGGGACCAGCCGGCGCAGCAGCAGGCGCAGGTCGTGCCGGTTTGCGGCCAGCATCGAGGACGGGGAGTAATCCGCTGCGATCATTGCTTCTTCGACCACGCGGGCAAGCAACTCCAGGTCGCCGGAGGACGCGGCAGGACTTTGTTCCTCTGTTGCCACCGCGGCCGGTTCAGACACGACCTCTATCGCGGAGTCGTCCGGCGGAAATGCGCGCGTTGCCAGCTCATACAGGCAAACCGCCACGGCCTGTCCCAGGTTCATGGAGGGCTGGCGGGGATCGGTGGGGATTTCGACGAGCAAGTGGCAGAGAGAAAGGTCTTCGCGCGTGAGTCCGTGATTCTCCGGACCAAAGACTAACGCTAAGCGTCCACCGCAGGCTAGCTCTCGTTGAACCAGAGGAGCCAGATTGGGAAGCGCGACCACCTTTTGCTTGGGCTTGCGGTAGGTGAGGGTTCCGGTGCCCACGACCAGCGTGCAGTTAGCGACAGCATCGGCCAGAGCGGCGGTCTCGACTGCGGATTCGAGCAGTTGCGGCGCACCCACGGCGGAGCGTGCCTCGCGCCAGTGCGGGGCGTAGGGCGCAACCACCGCGAGCCGCGAAAAGCCGAAGTTGGCCATGGCGCGGGCGGCTGCCCCGATGTTGAGCGGGTTGCGCGGAGAGACAAGAACGATTTCGATGCGGTCGCGTTGGGCTTCTGGACGCAAGACAAAGCTCATTTGAGCTCTGCCTTCCTCATACGCTCTTCGTTGCGGAACCGCTGAAAGTCTTCGATGATCTCATCTTCGGTGACGCCAGCTTCCGCCATCTCCTGCTGTATCCGCGCATGAAGGGCATCGAGAGCGGCCTTTTCCGCTTCCGTTCGTTTGCGCCGCGTGGGCAGGTAGTAGCCAATGGTGTCGCCGTGGCGGGTGATGGCCAGCGGCTTGTCGGATTCGAGCAGGTAGGTGGCCAGATTGTCGCGGAATTCGCGGATACCGACGCTTTGTGTGCTCATGAGGCCCTCCATTGTGTACGCAAGTGTACCAAATTTGGGTGGGGCTGAACTGGCCGAGACGGAAATGGAATCAGAATCCGCGCAGGTCACCTAGAAAGAAACAAAACTGCAAGTTCAACAAAACAAGGGGCGACTTTGCGATCCCACCCTAGCCGCAAAAACAAAGACGCGGCGAGGGCGGGGCACCCAGTTTCATCCCTCCGCCGGTCGGCGAAGCCGGCGGACGACTGACAACAAAGCTGAATCGGCTGGGCGGCCAATTGGCCAGGCGGCTCGCTCTCGGGCTCAGTTCGTTTTTGTCATTGCCGGCTGGGCTGCGGCCGCGGCGCCAGTTCCGAAATGAAGCGGAATCTCCAGGGTTCCAGCTTTGCCGGAGCCCCAGTCGTAGACTCCGGTCTCGAGGTAGACATCCGTATTGGGAAGGTCGATCTCAGCGTGCGCTGGAATTCCAGACTTCTGGATTGAGGCGTACACCTCCGGACTCAGGTTCATGCTCAACCGGGCTTCCGCCCAGTTCACGGCCTTGCCTTCGCGGTTGTAGGCCTGCAAGCCAACCTGGATGTTCCCGCTGCGCGTGCCCTGCGGAGTGGGATCGAGCTTCACGTCTTGCCAGCGGATCATGAAGTCCACGCTGTAGCGCGTGGTCGGCCCGGTAAGCTCGGCATTCTTTCCGGCGCGCTTGGCATTCGCAGGCGGCTGCGGCGTGGTTGGGACCACGCGCGCACCGTAGAGAAGCTGCGTGGAGCTGGGCAGGCCGTGAATGAGCAGCGGACGCAATGGATCGCTCTCTGGCTTGGCCGTGGCCGTTGGCGAATCGTCGGCGTTATAGCCGCGCCGGTAGGCGAGCTTGTATTTGCCGGCGGTCAGCTTGACTTCGATCTTGCGATAGTGACCGTCCATCTTCTTGTTCGTGGGCGAGTAAACGAGCATGTAGTAATGACTGCCGTCGGCCACCGAGCGGCTGATTGCTGCATCCAGATCGTTGGTGTTGTAGACGGCCTTGCCGCCGGTGTCGGAGGCGATCTGATTCATGGAGGCGATCTCGGAGGCGCGATCGCTGTTGCTGGAGGCTTGACTGCTCATCCCGGCCACGGAGGCCAGATTCCCGATGCTGGTAGCCGAAGCCGGGCCGCGGTTATCGGCCGAGACGATGTCGTCGTCCATCATGCCGTTGGCATAGACCGGGTAGACAGCCACGCGGGCGGCGGTGAGCAGGTCGGCGGCTTTGCGCACCTGGCTCAGCGCAATGTCATTGTCGGCGAATTCCATCCGCTGATCGTATTTGGGAAAGATGAAGACGGGGAAATCGCCGGCAAACCAGATCAGGTTCTTGCGCCCGGGAACGGCGGCCAGGTAACGCGCAATGTCACTGAGGGCTTCCAGCGTCATTCGTGTACGGTTGGCCGCCTTGTGGCTCTGGTAATTGGCAAAGGCGTCGGCGACCGCCGACGTGGCTGACATCGGAACGGTGGGATTCGACCAGCCCGCACCGGAGGTGCTGTTTCCATCGGAAGCCGAACCGCTGGCAGGCACCCCGGCCGGACCGGGGCCATTGCTACTCAAAAAACCTTCAAGCTCCTGTTCGCCGCCGATCTCGCTCTTGGTGACCAGCGAGGGGCTGATGCCGGGCCCGGTTTGCTTGATCGCAATTTCCCGAAGCAGCGCCGCGTCGGTGGTGAAGCCCTGCACAAAGCTCAGCTTGTCGTTCATGGCGACGATGGCCATGCGCGTACCCGGCTTCACATGGTTCAGATAGTTGAGAATCTGCTGGCGGGCGTAGGAGATCATCTGCGGCGGCGTGTTGAGGCCGTCGAGCAGAAGCACGTTGACCGCATCGTCGGCCGGCGCCGGCGGCACATTCGTGTAAACATTCGGCGGCATCTTGGGCAGGGATGGCAGAGCGCCCGGCGGCAGCGTCTTGACTGTGTGTTCTTCAAAGAAGTCTATCGTTACCGGCTTGCCGTCTTCGGTTACCGCGAAGTCTTCCTTCTTGAGTCCCGTCACGGTCGCGTCGCCGCTTTTGGTTACGATCACATCCACAATGACGGCGCGCGCATTGGTCTTGAACACGGGAACCGGGCCTTGTGTGCCTGCGGTGGCAGGCGCGGCCGTTTGTGCGCATAGGGGCGCAACGCAACAGAAGATGAATACGAGCGATAAACGATGTGAACCTTGCAAGCGCACCGGCTCCTCCAGGAACCGTCCGAGAACTTAGAGCCCCCAGCCGGTTCTACTTCTTAGACAGGGCGATTTTACGCCAGGTTAGGGGGATAATCTCGAATTGCCCTGCATGGGAGAACCGATCCTGGGTGGGACTCACGGCCGCATTCCAATAGGTTTGGATCAACAACCATCCCTGGCGGGTATTCAAGAAACATTTCGTTGAAACGCCGGCATCTGTAGCGTAGAGTGGACGGAAATGAACCCTGACCCTACCGGCAGTCTTGAAGAGCAGGTTGGCGACCTGCGTTCGCGCTTGCGCCGGCTGGAAGAGGCACTCAGCCGCCACGGCGTACTTTCACAAGAGTTCACCGATCAGCCACTGGCGGAGGCCGCGATCACAACGGCGGAGAGCGCGGCCGCAGTTCCTTGGACGGAAGAGCTTAAGAGCAGGAAGGACGCGGTTGCAGCGCAAGAGGCTTCTACGCCTGGGATTGCGCTGCCGGAAGCGGACTCGACCGCGCCGGTTGCTGCGCCGAGCGTCGGGTCTTACGCTCCAACTGCGGCGGCAGAGGAAGCCTCGCTGGAGAGCCGGATCGGCTCCCATTGGTTCAATCGCATCGGCATTCTGGCCATGCTGATCGGCGCGGCGTGGTTCCTCAAGCTGGCCATGGACAATCATTGGGTAGGGCCGTTGGGGCGGGTGCTGATCGGGCTGGTTGCGGGCGCGGGGTTCATCGCCTGGTCGGAGCGTTTCCGCAGCCGCGGCTATGCGGGATTCTCTTATTCGCTGAAGGCAGTGGGCAGCGGCACACTCTATCTATCGCTGTGGGCGGCGTTCTCGCTTTATCAGCTTGTACCGGCCAGCGCAGCTTTCGCGGCCATGATTCTGGTTACCGGGTTCAACGGACTCATGGCCTGGGTGCAGGACGCGGAGTTGCTGGCGCTGTATGCAATCGCCGGCGGCCTGGCAACGCCTCTGCTGATCTCGACGGGCGAGAACCACGAAGTCACCTTATTCAGCTACCTGCTTCTGCTGGACATTGCGGTGCTTGTTCTGGTTGCGCTGCGCCCCTGGTCACGGCTGCTGTTTGTGGCCTACGCGGGCACTGTGCTGTTAGTTGCGGCCTGGTGGTTGGCATACTATTCTGACGGCCAGTTTGCGCGCACGACAATCTTTGTTGGCTGTTTCTTCCTGTGCTTTGCCTTGGCGCCGCGGCTGGTCCGTGTAGATATTGAGGACGGCGCGGCCCACTCCGCGTGGGACAGCATGGCGCTGGTGCTGTTGCCCGTGGCTAATGCGGCAATCGGCTTCGTCGCGTTTTACGCTCTGTTCGATCGGTTCAATAGCGATTGGGCTGGCGCATGGCTGGCGGTTGGTTTTGCAGCATTCTATTTGTTGCTGCTTCGGTTGCCCGCAAGCGGAAGGTTGCAAGCCAGTCCGCCGTTGCTTTCAGCACTGCACCTGACCGCGGCTGTGGTGTTTTTAACCATCGCGATTCCGCTCAAGGCGCAAGGAAGATGGCTGACGATTGGCTGGCTGGCGGAGGGAGCGGCGCTGTTGTGGGCGGCAAGCCACCTGCGGATGAAGCTGCTGCGGGTGTTGGCGCTGCTGTGCCTGGCGCTGGGCTTTATCGCGCTGGTGACGGTGAATTCCTCTGCATCGGCGACGCCGATCTTCAACGCGCGATTCGGGACTTACTGTGTTGGAATTGCGGTCTTCGGCTTTGCCGCGTGGATAGCGGCTCGCGCCAATTCTGAAGTTGAAACGGCGGGGGCAGGCAGGTGGCCGGCGATCGCCGCGGGAGCGGTGCTCACGGTGAACTTCCTTATTCTGCTCGCGATCGGCTTGGAGATTCATAGTTACTGGTGGATGCTGCACGCGGGCGAGAGCGCGCAACAGTGGCAACAGCAGTGGCAGCAGAATCAGATGTTCGCGCAATTCAGCTACTCGGCATGGTTCATGATCTTCGGCGCAATCCTGCTGGGCGTGGGCTTCTGGCGGCGTTCGGGATTTCTGCGCTGGCAGGCGCTGGTGCTGTTGGCGGTCACCATCGCCAAGGTTTTTCTGGCCGACATGAGCCAGTTGAGCCAGGGGTACCGGATTATCAGCTTCCTCGGCCTGGGAGCACTGTTGCTGGCCATCAGTTTTGTCTATCAGCGCGACTGGCTGAAACTGCGCGCCAGCAAGGCTGGTGACGATGAAGCTTAGCGCGGGAGTCATTCTGCTGGCCATGGTCGCGGCTTCGCCGGAGATCCGGTATTTTCGTTTTGAGCGCCCCATCCAGACGCAAAGCTCCGGGCAGAGTTGTCTCGTTCTCGATGCGGGAATCTTTCCGCACGCCGCGCGGCAGCTCGCCGACCTTCGTCTTTACCGTGCTGACGCGGAGACCCCATTCGTAATTCGCACGGCAGTGGCTCAAGACGCCGAGCAGAGGTCGATTGCAGCGCTGAACCTTGGCCTGCGCGGCGCTCAAACGGTCTTCGACCTCAGAATGCCCGAGGGCCGCTACAGCGATCTTCATCTCGATCTGAAAGCGCAGAACTTTATTGCCACGGTGACGGTCACGGGCAGCCAGACGGAGTCTGGAAACGCGGAAACCAGCCTCGGCAGCTACACGGTCTTCGATCTCACCAGTCAGAAGCTGGGGCGCAGCACGGTGCTTCATTTGCCGGAATCTGATTTCCCATATCTTCATTTCCGGATCAAAGGGCAAATTTCGCCGCAGAGTGTGACGGGACTTTCCGTTCTTCGTTTGTCGCCAACTCAGTCGAAGTATGCGCCGGTGGCCGCGTCTTCGCAGGTTGCGAAGAAAGGCCATTCATCGGTTGTCGAGTTCACTTTGCCCGTCAATGTTCCGGTCGATCGGATCGCCTTCGCGCCCAGCGCATCGCCGGCCCAGTTCAGCCGCGATGTCAGCATCACGGTTACGCCGGTTCTCGCTACTTCGGGAACGGAAGGGGCCCAAACTGCGCAGCCGGCGAGCTTCTCCGGCGATCTGCTTCGCGTTCACAGCCTGCAGAACGGCCACAGGATTGACGAAGAGCACCTGGCCATCGATGCTCCATGGGTTGATTCCAGTACGGCGACGAAGTGGACGATCGCCATTGACAACGGAGACGACGCGCCGTTGACGCTCGAATCCGTTCAACTGGAGATGCTGGAGCGAAGCCTCTGTTTCGACGCGGAGGCCAACAGCAGCTACGCACTCTACTATGGCGACCCGGCGCTGGCGGGTCCGCAATACGACTACGCCAAGCTGTTTACTCCGCAGGCCAATGCATCCCAGGTGACGGCGGGTCCGGAGCAGCCGAGTCCCGCGTATCAACCCCGCCCCGACGAGCGCCCATTTACAGAAAAGCATCCCGCGTTGTTATGGATGGCATTGGCCGCGGTGATCGCACTGCTGGGATTGATTGCTCTGCGATCGGTCAAGGCAGCCATGCCGCCTTCGACATAAGCGCCGAATTCGATAGGTACCGGCCAGTTGGCGCGGCTCCGACGCGGGTCTTTGGTGACCTTGCGTCTCTCCGGAATCATGTGGTCTGATTTCGACTTGGTAAGAGCCGTTTCATTGTGCCGCGCAACGGTTGTGGATCGCCCGGCAATCTGAGCACAAAGGTCCTTCGCGGCGGCGGGCGGAGATGCGCATGAACCTTGTCCAGTCCATCCAGCTTCGCGCAATCCCGATTGCAAAGGAGGTTGTACCCCTGCCGGTTCGCTTGTGGGTGAGGGAACTCCGGAATGCCCGTCGCGTCAGCAGGAACGCTGGGCGCATCGTTCTGGTAAATGAGATTCTTCCGGCTTATTCGGGACTGGGAGGCCGGATTCTTTGGATCGGTTGCCGCCGGTATACCAAAGACTATGGCGCCATTCTTGAGCGGGACGGCGGAGAATGCTGGACCACCGATATTGAAGTCGCGCACGCGAAGTGGGGTGCGGCGGGCCGCCATTTTACGTGGGACCTGGTGACGATCGACAGGCTCATCGCGGCCGAATCGTTCGATACTTTGTTGTGCAATGGAGTCTTTGGATTTGGAGTGAACACGCGTTCTTCGCAATTGGCTGCGTTGCAGGCTATGGAGAGAATTCTGAAGCCGGGCGGGAGGTTGCTGTTGGGGTGGAACACGGACCGGGTCGAAGATCCGGCGACGTTCGAATTCGTGAAGAGCGCATTCGTTGGCGACGATCTGAATGGGCGAGGCGCGAGATGTGCCGTGCCCGAGGCAGGGTATGTGTACGACTTTCTGCGTCGAAAGGAGTAGCCGGGCTGCGGCATCCGCGCATCGCGGGTGGCGGCATTCAAGAAAATGTTCTAGCCTCAAGAGGTGATCTGGACCAATCCTGCCGAGGTGGCGTTAAGCGAACTGAATAGCGTGCCATGGGTGCGCTTCGCGGTGCTGGCGCTGAGTTCGATCTTTTTTCTGGTCGATCCATTTGCGGCGATCCCCGCTTTTCTGGCCATTACGGAGAATGCGGATCCCGTACGCCGCCGGAGGATGGCACGGAAGGGCGCGCTCACCTGCTTCATTGTGCTGACTGGATTTGCCCTGGGCGGCCAGCTCCTTTTCAGGATGTTCGGCATCACGCTTCCGGCGTTTGAGGTGGCCGGCGGACTGATCCTGCTGCTGATCGGCCTGGACATGCTGGAGGCCAAGCGCTCGCCCACCCAGGAAGCCTCAGGTGATACCGAGGAGGCTGCAGCCAAGGAAGACGCCGGAATTGTGCCGCTGGGCATCCCCATGCTGGCCGGACCGGGCGCCATTTCTTCGGTCATGGTGCTGGTAGGCCAGGTGCCCAGCCTGTGGCATTGGGAGATGGGCGCGATTCTGGGCTCGATCACGTTTACCTGCATTGTCACCTATTGGGTGCTGGCCAGCGCCAGCCAGGTGCGCCGGGTGATGGGCGAAACCGGCATCCGCATTCTGGTGCGCATCATGGGGTTGCTGCTGGTGGCCCTGGCCATGCAGTTTTTCGTCAATGGGCTCACAGACTTAGGCATTATTCCTAAACATTGAGGCGCCGTTTCCCACAGAATCGGCGGCTTTCCACAGGCGCTGCGCTTGCTTTCCGGCGGCTTGCTTGCTATTCTCGAAAAGTTGCAACGGGAAGCGTGTGGCTAAGCCGGGCGCGACTCAGGGCAAAAGTTGCAATGTAGGGTGGCGTGTGCTACTCTTTGACAGTTGCAGTTGAACAGTAAGCAGCAGTAGAGCCTCCCGGTGGCTGTAAGGCCTGCCCCATGAGGGAATTGGGAAGCTAAGTGATGGAACTAGTTCGTTGGGTCAGGTGAGGCTGAAGCCCCTGAACCCCTGTAGGGAATCCCGCAGAGAACAAGCCATTGCAAGACCCAGGAGTTGAATCTCCTGTGAGCCCTAGCGGCTCGGGCGCATTTTGCTGGTCGTTGTTTGATATTTTGCGCAGCGCGATGTTTTTAACGGTTTTAGTTCCCGCTTGAAAAAGAACAAGATTGAACTTGACTTGAAGGCGGAACTCCGATAACGTTAGAAGGTTCGCGCAAAAACGCCGGTCAATGCGGTTAAACGCAGGATTGGCAAGCGCAACAAGTTCGAGGACACCCCGGCGTAACAGCTTGGGCCTCGATCCAAAAGGGTCCGCTTAGGCGGTTAGCCCTCAAGGATCTTTGACAATTAGGTTGAACATGCCAGTCGTGAGAAAAGATCAGGTTTGGCTTGATCATTCTCACAAGTAAGGCATCGCGCGTTTTCGAGCGTGCGATGCATGCTGAACCTCACCGACCTCCGTCGGGCGAGGGGAAGCAATCAGGTTTCAAACGAGAGTTTGATCCTGGCTCAGAATCAACGCTGGCGGCGTGCCTAACACATGCAAGTCGAACGAGAAAGTGGAGCAATCCATGAGTAAAGTGGCGCACGGGTGAGTAACACGTGACTAACCTACCCTTGAGTGGGGGATAACTGAGGGAAACCTTAGCTAATACCGCATAATACCTACGGGTCAAAGGAGCAATTCGCTTAAGGAGGGGGTCGCGGCCGATTAGTTAGTTGGCGGGGTAATGGCCCACCAAGACAGTGATCGGTATCCGGCCTGAGAGGGCGCACGGACACACTGGAACTG
>Ga0224559_1000750_pt1 | contig 19750 bp, 18 predicted proteins | sample 714S33034metaG_FD_180676 | JGI IMG/M metagenome (GOLD analysis project Ga0224559, IMG submission 180676) | Peat soil microbial communities from Stordalen Mire, Sweden - 717 S3 30-34 | ecosystem: Environmental > Terrestrial > Soil > Wetlands > Peat | place: Sweden: Norrbotten County, Stordalen... | reverse complement strand
AACCTGGGAGCACAGCACAAGCCGAAGGGCGCGTTCGAGCCCGTGAAGGCCAACGCCGACGGTAAGCACGAAGACAAACACCTCGGCGACGTCCCCTACCTGGTGAGGAAATTTCAGCGCCAAGCGCAGTGGCTCTGGCGCATGAAGGGTGACGGAACGCAGCTAGACAACGCCAAACCCTCGGATGACTCCGTCTATGGCGGCACCATCTCCGGCGAGGTCGACGTGGCCACCGCCAAGGTTCTTCACGCCTGGAGCGTGGCAGGACTGCATATGGTCTTGAACAAGTTCGAGCTCAAGGGCTTGACTTGGCCGCCTGTAGACGGTTCCCCGATCATGAATGCGCCCTCCAGCAGCCAGGCCAAACTGCGCGAGGATGTCTATGAGGCATGGCTGAAGGCGGCGCAAGAGATCGAAAAGCAGGGCGCCACCCTCGCCGGACCATACGCCAGCAGCCCGCGCGGGTGGTCAGTTGGCAAGGCCACCAAGTCATCCGCCAGCTCGTGGACCTTCCACTATTGTGCTGTAGCGGTCGACATTTGCCAGGACCTGCTGGACTCAGATGGGGGGATTTCAGACAGGAGACCCTATGGCCTCGAAAAGGACGGCAGAATGTTCAAGATCTGGTGCAGGATCAGCCCGCAGCCGCCGAAACCGACCAATCCGGCGGATGACTCAAAGGATCCTGTCAAGAAATACCGGAACCGGAACATAAGACCCAAACACAACAAGGCTGCTCCGAACGAGAAGGTGAAGCCATCCGACCCGGCGGATCCGAACCCACTCTACGTCGCCACCAAGCACATAGACCCAACGGGAACGGATGTCGTAGATGTCGCTGCGAAAGAGGGCTGGTACGTCAATATCAGCGAGATCCTGGAAAACAATGGGCTCTCACGCATCAATCGGCATGAGCAGCATTGGCTGAACGACGCCCAATCATGGGAGTGGTGGCACTACCAAATGAAACCGCCGCGTCCACCCGGAGCATCAGCAAATCTCAACTTTGGGGAATGCCTTCAGCTTTTCGGCGTGCACGAGTACCGCCTCCGCCAGCTCGCGAACGGGTGGTCAACCCACGAAGACATAGAGCACGCTCCAGGCTGAACCGCGGCCATCGCACTACTTGGGCTGCGACCCCAGTTCGCGCGGGATCCACACGACCAGCTGCTTTCCGCCGCCGGTGGCGAACACACGGCCGTCTCCTAGGGAGACGAATGGAGGGAACGGCCTTGGGGACACTACACCGGTTCTCTCCACGGTCATCGTTGTGAGATCGAGAAGGGTGGTGTTGGCCCGCCCTCCGTAGGATGCGATACAAAGGACTCGATTGGGCGCTGCATTCACTGCCGGATCACACGAGGAGGCGGCGCCGGTTTCGCGAGCAACTGGTGTCTGGCGATTGTTCCTAGGGTTCCATAGGAAATATCCCCGTCCATCAGTGACAATGAATACCTCACCGCCTTTGACTAGTAGGAATCGGCTAAGGTCAGGGACGTTGATCTCCGCAACATCCTGGGGTGTGCCCTTGCTTGCATTCCAAGCTGATACTTTCAGCTTCTGCCCCAAACAGCGCTCTGCTTTCAATCCGGCCGCGCGTGGAAGCGGCGTGATCTCGGAATGGTGACAATCTGAGGCATAGGATCCTGGAACTTCGGTCCAACGCCCCGAGCTTGGCTCCCAGACTTCCACTGTCTGTCCACCGGCCGCATCACCCGTGACAGCGACGGATCCGTCGTCGAGAAGGATCGCCTGATGCCCTCGCCGAGCCTCTCTCATGTTGCCGGTTGGCGTGAAACGCAGGGTTTTCGGATCCCATATCTCGGCCGAATCTAAGGTGCCCGATTCCTCCGCACCCTCTCGCTCACCGCCGACCACGAGGACCCTGCCGTCCAAGAGCGCTGTCGCTGTATGTTCAACCCGCGGGACGCCCATGACGCCCGCGGCCGTGGTCTTCCGGCTGTGCCCGTCCCAAATCTCCGCCGAGCGCTCAAAGCGCTTCTTGGGGTACGAGTAGCCGCCGACCAGTAGCACGCGCCCGTCAGGCAGCAGCGTCGCGGCGGCGCCGTAGCGGTCGTGCTTGGCCGCGCCCACCACGTTCCACCGACCGGGCGGCTCCTCGGCATGGGTAGGCACGGGCCAGCCCGAAACGCAGCAAAGCGCTAGCGTCAGGCTTGCTCTGAGGTTCGGGGCTCGCATCACGTCTTCACCCTACCATGAGCACGAAGATCGGCGAGCCTGCCGTCGTGAGCGCGGGTGCGACTCCGAGCGGATGACCCGCGAGAGACGCGCGGTAGTGAACACGCGTCCCCGGTGGTAGATTCGTTCGTACGCGGCCTCCCGCGCCAGTGATGCGCCGATTCGCTCTTACACTACTATCGATGGTGCAATTGCTCCTTCTGCCGGGAGCTGCACCGGCACAGCCTTTCGCTAAAATGTCCCCTGTGCATTCCGATTCCATATGGCGTCACTCCGCGAATGACAAGGGCGACGCCGAGCGCGTAACACCCGTGGCCGGCGTACCCGATATGAAGTTCGAATCGAGGGACGAGGAGTTCGACATCTTCGGGACGTGAGCTCGGGCTCCACCACGATTCGCTGGATCGACTTGGCTGCTGAACATGAACCGAAACCATAGCCTCTTGGCCAGATCTTCGGCGTCCACGAGGCACGTCTGCGCGCCGTCGGCTGGTCCGCGCACGAGGACATCGACCATGCGATTGGCTGACCGGCCGCCGCCGGTGGCGACACTCCGGCTCGGCCGGGTGGTCGGAGCCTGCGGGTTGGCTGCGCTGTTGGCGGCTGCCCGGCCCGCGCGGGCAACCGAGATCGAGGCCCCCATCACCGCCACCGTCACGGCATCGTCGTCTTCGGCCACGGTGGCGCGGGCCTTGGACGCCGACGCTCTTACGCGGTGGTGCCCGACTCTGGAAGACGCGAGAGGCGAGCTGACCATCCGGTTCGCCCGACCGGTGAAGATCAACAAGGTCACAGTCCTGGTCGGCAAGCAAGACCTGCGAACGTTGCTGGCCCCCTTTCACCCTCCAATCATCCGCGCGAGTCTGGGGGAGGTCGTCGCCGAAGTCGATCCGGCGGAGGACTGGAGAAGCCCCATCGAACTGGAAGCGTTCAGGGAGAAAAGGGGGCAGGTCTTTCTATTGCGTCTCGACCCGGCGACTCGACCCGCTTCCGATCCCGCCGAGCGATGCGTGGCTGATCTCGAGATCGAGCTCGACGGCGCGACGTGGGTGGCCGGGGTCCCCGACGGTGCCGCGTCGAAGTTGCCCGCATTCGTGAACGATCTGACGGCGGCGTTCCGTGCGTGCGATCGGACGGCCCTGCGGCGCCTCGTCCAGTTTCCGCTCCGGCGCAGGGAACTAGGTGTTGGGTTTGCTGGCGCCGAGCTGCACGCCGCGAGCGAATCGGGAGCGCGACGGACGGTCGGATACTCGAACCTTGCGAGCCTCGCCAAGGACTGCCGTGAGCTCGTCTTCCCCGAAGGCGAGACTCCCCCTATCGACCCGTTTCCCCAGCGGAGCCTTGGCCCCGGCGAGTTTCGAATCACGGGCAATGGCGGCGGCGGCGTCACCTACTGGGACGTCGCGTGGCGCAAGGATCGCTGGGTGCTGAGCCGCATCGCCTTCACATCGTTCGAATAGCTGTTCACCGCATTGATCTCTGCCGCTTGCTCTCCCGCCCGCGCCGCCCGCGTTGCCAGAAACAGACCTGCCACAGGAACCAGGTGTTTCCAGGGGATCATGCGTAGTGCTCGATTCAAGTCGTCAAAGTGCAATTCTATCGACCGTCATCTTCGTGTCCTCGGCGAGCCTTGGCAAGGAGAATTGCCGACCGCGCTCGGTTGTCCGTGCGCTATGCTGCCTCGGTGAGGTTCGCGACTGCGGCGCTTGTCGGTGTGCTCGGCGCGGGGTGCCGGGGGCCGGTGGCTGGGGTGAAGGTGAGCGTGGCGTCGGTGAGGGAAACGAGTAGCAATATCCTGCGGGTGGACTATGTCGGTTCCGCGGTTTGCGGCTCTTGCCACGCGGATGTCTACGCCAGGTGGAATGCGTCGCCCATGCGCAAGATGACTCGCGATCCCGCCGAGGCTGAGATCCGCGCGCCGTTTGCCGGCGAAACTTTCGTCTTCAAGAACGACCATGCGACCATGTTTCGCGAGGACAAGGGGCGCTTCGTGCGCATGGTTTCCGCCGCGGAAGGCGAGCACCTCTTTCGCGTCACGCGCGTGATCGGCAATCACTACCGCGAGGACTTCGCGGGCGTCGAGGTTGCCTCGACCTCGGATCGCGTCCTGCGCGGCACGAGCGCGGAGATGATCCTGCCCATCACCTACTACTTTCAAACCCAGGGATACCGGCCCAAGGGATACTCGGTGATGACCCACGAGCGGCCCGGCTTGTTCGCGGGCGGGGTGTGGAACCAGACCTGCATCTTTTGCCACAACACGGTGCCCTTCTTCGACACGCTTCTGGGCGGGTTGGCCGGTTCTTCGCCGCCCGGCTATCAAGGCGTGCTGGTCGACCGTCTATTGCCGCCTGGCCGGCGCTTCGACTATCGGGTAACGCGCGACGGAGCTTTTCGCGCGGCGGTCGCGGCCGAGGAAGCTTTCGTCGGTGGCGCGGCACAGGCACCGGCGCATCCGACCGACAATGCGAGCGCGGCCCGCGCCGGCATCCACGCGCTGGCCAGCCACTTTCAGGGGCAACATCTCGTCGAGGAAGGCATCGGGTGCGAGGTCTGCCACGGCGGCGGTCGCGAACATGCCGCGGATTCGCGCGTGCGCACGTCGTATGCCCCGCGCGCCGATTTTCTCGACGTGAGGACAGCGACCGGCGGCGTGCCGACGCGCGCCCAGCTCATCAACCGCACCTGTGCCCGCTGCCACCAGGTGCTCTTCTCGCGCTATCCCTTCACCTGGGAGGGCGGCTTCCGCCACGCGGGCGAGCCGGGTGGCAGCCCGGGCACGTCGGGCGAGGCCAGGGATTTCCTGCTCGGCGGTCCGGGGCGCAATCTGGCCTGCACGGCTTGCCACGATCCGCATGCGCTCGACAAGCCTGAACACCTGGCCAGTTTGGCCACGCCTGCCGGCAACCGCGTCTGCTTGCCTTGCCATGCTTCGTTCGGTACGCCGGCGGGATTCGCAGACCACGCGCACCACTTGCCGGATGGGCCGGCGGGTTCGTGCATCGCCTGCCACATGCCGCGCAAGAACATGGCGCTCGACTATTCGCTCACGCGCTACCACCGCATCGGCTCGCCCACCGATCGCGCGCGCGTCGAGGGCGACCGCCCGCTCGAATGCGCGCTTTGCCACGTGGACAAGAGCGTGGCGGCCCTGGTGGGCGACATGGAGCGCCTGTGGGGCAAGCACTTCGACCAGGCCAAGCTGCGCACGCTTTACGGAGACTTGGCGGGCAACGCCTTACTCGCCACGCTTGCGCGCGGGCGACCGCACGAACAGGTCGCGGCGGCCATGGTGCTTGCAGAGCACAAGGTGACCTCCGCGGCGCCGCAAGTGGCGCGCTTGCTGGTCAGCCCATACCCGCTGGCTCGACGTTTCGCCGCGCACGCGTTGGGCGCAATGCTGGACAAACCTTGCGCCCTCGACGTCGATGCCCACAGCGCGGAAATACGGCAAGCGCTCGCCGGCTGCGGTGTCAGTCTCGCGGATGTGCCCGCGGTTGCACCCGCCCGCGCGCACGAGCGCGAATCGGGCGACGAGGATTAGACTCACTAGCTGCATTTTTCGTGGTTTTGTGGCATCCAAGAAGGCCGTGAAGGCTCCCGAACTCGCACAATGGAAGAAGCGCCTGCTGGAGCTGCGCGCCGAGATCCTGGCTGAAGGCGACGTGGCCATCGAGCCCGTGCGCAAGGACGACGCGCGCGTCGGCAACGACGAGGACGAGCAGCCGCTGGTCGAAATGGGGCAAGTTATCGCGTCGAAGCGAAACCGCGCGCGAACCGAGGCCTTGGTTCGCGTGAATCGCGCCTTGGCGCGCATCGACAATGAACCAGAGATGTTCGGCCTGTGCCGCGAATGCGAGGAGCCGATCGGCAAGCGCTTGCTGGCCGTGCCGCACGCCGAGTATTGCGTCGAATGTCAGCAGCAGAGCGACGGTAAAAGCAAGCCGGGCCGGCGTCGGCATTTGCTGGACTTCAAGTAGTCGGCCGTCGCTTGATTGGACTCCGGGGAAAAATGATGAACAAGTCGTCGTTGGTTCTTGCACTGTCAATTCTTGTCGTACCCCAGGCGGCGCACGCCGGGGATGCGAACGTGCGTGTGAACTCCATCGGCTATGTGCCCCAGCTGGTCAAGTTCGCGTCGGTGAACGTTCGCGCGACCGACTTTCAGGTCAAGCGCCCCGACGGATCCGTCGCGTTTGCCGGCAAGCTCGTCGGCCCGAAGAAGGGATCTGATTCGGTCGACACGACATGGATCGCGGACTTCAGCCCGCTCGTCGATGCTGGCACCTACTACGTCGACGTTCCCGGCGTCGGGCGCTCGGTGAATTTCGCCATCGGCAAGGATGTGTTTCGCGAGGCCTTCGTCGTATCCATGCTCGGGATCTACGGCCAGCGCTGCAACGCCGATGTATCGCTGACCTTCCACGGACAGAAATACGCGCACAAGGCTTGTCACATGGACGACGCGCGCACCGACGACATCGCGACAATCGGCGGCCGCAATGGCAAGAAGGGGTGGCACGATGCGGGCGACTACAACAAGTACGTGGTCAACGCCGGTGTCACCGTTGGCGGCATGCTACAGGCCTGGGAGGACTTCGGCCAAGTGCTCAAGCAGATTGCCCTGCCCATCCCCGAGGCCGGTGGCGCTCTTCCCGACTACCTCGACGAAATCAAATACGAACTCGAGTGGCTGCTTGCCATGCAGTACGGCCCCACGGATGGGCGCGTGTCCGCCAAGGTGTCCGCGCGCGACTTCGACAGCTTCGAGATGCCGGAGCGGGAGCGCTCGCCCCGCTACTTCGTGCCGTGGGGCTCGGCGGCCACGGCGGACTTCGTCGGCATTCTGGCCAAGGCGGCGCGCATCTATCGGCAAGCAGGCGATACCACGTTCGCCGACAAGTGCCTGGCGGCGGCGAAGGTTTCCTATGAATTTCTCGTGCGCAATCCCAAGGACCACGCCGCCGATCAATCCGGCTTCAACACTGGCGGCTATACTACCGGCGACAGCGATGACCGCCTCTGGGCCGCGGCCGAGATGTGGGAGACCACGGGCGACACCGCCGCCTTCGCTGACTTCGAAGGGCGCGCCAAGGACATCACCAAGAAGGTCGATCCCGAGTTCGACTGGAGCAACGTGAAGAACCTGGGTTCGTTCGTGTACCTGCGCTCGCGGCGCCCGGGCCGCAACAGCAGCCTGGTGAAAGCCTTCCAGTCGGACCTTGCCAAAGCCGCGGACAAGCTGGTGGCGAGTCGCGATGCTTCCGCCTATGGTCGCGCCCTGCCGATGTATGCGTGGGGATCGAGCGGCAGCGTGGTTCGCACGTGCATGGTCTTGCAGACCGCGAACTTTCTTGCGCCGAATCCGCTGTACCTCGACACTTGCGCGGACCAGGTCGCGTGGATTTTTGGCCGCAACCAATACAACCGGTCGCAAGTGACCGGTCTTGGTATCAATCCACCCATGAATCCGCATCACCGTCCTTCGGGTGCCGACGGCATCAAGGAGCCCTGGCCTGGCTTGCTGGTCGGCGGTGGTCACGGGCCCACCGATTGGGTCGACGTACAGGCCAGTTATCAGACCAATGAAATCGCCATTAACTGGAACGCCGCCCTGGTGTACGCCCTGGCGGGTCTTCTGCCTGCCGACAATGCCGCAGTCGCGTGGGTCGACAGGCCCACGCTGCGGGTTTCAGGAGGCGGGTGTGGCTGGCTCGGCGCGGCTCACGCCAGCGCACCCTTCACGCTGTTGCCCTTCGCGGGCTCGGCGGCCGTGTTTCACCGCAGACGGCGGCGCTAGTTGGCCAGCAATGCCGTTTGGCCCGCGCATTGTCACAGGCGTCGATCACACCGAATTCCCGCTGCTTTGGCTCGAAGAAGAGAATTCCCTGGACATTGAGGGAATAGGGGCCATCATGCCCACATCGTTCCGCGATCGATCTCCTATCGGTCCAGGCCTCTTTCTTGGCGCGTTAGTTCTCCTGGGCGTTTATGCAGTCGAGAACTGAGCGCAACATGCGTGACCCAGGATTCTGGCGATGTCGTCAGGGCGATGGGGCACAGAAAGTGGACTCTCCATGGGAACAAGACTCTTCGTTGGCAACCTCTCCTTCAACACGACCGAGGTCGATCTTCGCAACGTGTTCACCGAGGCTGGCCTAAGCGCGACCGAAATCAAGATCGTGACCGAGCGAGAAACCGGTAGGCCGCGTGGTTTCGCCTTCGTCGAAATGGTCGACCAGGCTTCCGCCACCAAGGCCATCGAGGCCCTCAATCATCGTGAACTCGACGGGCGCGAGCTGAACGTCAACGAGGCGCGCGAGCGGACTCCGCGCATCGGCGGCGGCGCGCGCTTCTAAGCTAGCGGCTTCAGGTACCTTATCGCGTCGCCTTCCACAAACTGCGCGACGCGATCCTATTACGTTTCTCTGTGTCCTTTCCTTCCTCTGTGTTCTCTACCGAGCGCCGCGAGGCCGGCGGTGGATTTCACGGCTTCGACCACTTCGCCAGCGGGGGCGCGCGACTTGATGGTGACCAGCGTGCCTGCGACGAGATCGTGCAGCGCCTGGCGTTTGGGGTGGAAGGCCACCAGTAAGAAACCGGCCAGGTAGCCCACCAATACCAGGGTGGCGAAGGTGGCGTAGAGAATGGGAAGCGCAAGCTGCGACAAGCTCAAGCGTGACAGTCGGAACGACACGCGCTCATCGCCGTGCAGGGCGTAGACCAGGGCCGCGAGCAGCGCCCAGACCATCGGGCCCCAGGCAAAGACCGCGAAGCGGATGAGCGCTGCCTTCCAGGTGATGCGGCCTCCGGTCAGGCTTTCCACGCGGATGCCAAGCAGCCATTTGCCCGGGGTCTGCCCAAGCAGGCGGTGGAACAGAACGGAAAGAACCAGGGCCAGTGGCAGCACCCACAGGCGCAGGAAGTACCCGGCAACGAGCAGCAGGAGCGCATCAATGCCGAGCGCCACTCCGCGCGCGCCCATGCCGCCGAGTTCGCGCCGGGGGGCGCGCGCGGCCTCGAGGGCGGCGATCAATTCGTCGTAGTTCGTGAATCGATCCTCGGGTTTCTTGGCCAGCATGCGCGCGACGATGCGAGCCACGGCTTGCGGTACCTGCGGATTCGCATCGCGCACGGCGGGAGCGCGATCCGTGACGTGCATTGCAATGATGCCAACCGGCGACGGTCCCGAGAACGGCGGCTGTCCGCACAGCAGATGGAAGAGCGTGCAGCCCAGGGAATAGATGTCCGAGCGATGGTCGGCGAGCTGGCCGCGCCCTTGTTCGGGTGACATATAGAGAGGCGAGCCGACGATAGCCCCGTCGCGTGTCAGCTGCGCGTCGCCGCGCATGCTCTTGACCAGTCCGAAGTCGACGAGCTTGATGCCGGCCTCGTGGTCGAGCATGAGATTGGAAGGCTTCACGTCGCGATGAACGAATCCTTGGGCCAAGGCGGCGCGCAGGCCGCGCGCGGCGGCGAGCGCGTGGTCGAGAGCTTCCGTCCAGGGCAGGGCCTTGCCTTGGGCCAGCAGGGCATCGAGTCCAGGCCCTTCCAGATACTCCATGACGAAGAAGTGGAAGCCGCGATCCTCGCCGATGAAATAGATCTGCGCGACGTTGGGGTGGCGCAGGCGCGCTTGGGCGCGCGCCTCGCGCTCGAAGCGGGCGACGATTTCCGGGTCGTGCGCGATGTCGAGGGCGAGAACCTTGATGGCCACCGGGCGGTCGAGCGAGAGATCGGTGCCGTGGTAAACGGCGCCCATGCCGCCGCGGCCGAGCAGGCGGTCGAGCTGGAAGTGCTGCAGACGCGTGCCCGTCAGTCCGTCGGCAATCGACATCGACGCGTCGCCGGCGGTGGCTTGGACCAGGATGGTCTCGTCGAGCGCCCGGCGGCTCTTTTCTCCGTCGCCCATGGCGCGAGAATACTCTTTCTTTGCGCAAAACACGATCCGAGCGACACTGGGTTGGAGTTTCGTCGATGACCTACGGCACCTGGCGCGGAGCCCTGTTGGCGGCGGCGTTTGCCGCTGGATGCGGGCGCTCGTCGTGTACTGGAAGCGACGAGGAAAGCGCGGCTTCCCCGCGCGGGCCCTTTCCCAAGCACAGCCTGGCCAACACCGAGGTGCGCCAGCTGCCCCGGGCGGCGAACGGCCGTGTGTACCAGCTTCATATTGGGCTGCCGCAGTCCTTCGCCGACGAGCCGGAGCGGCGCTATCCGGTTCTCTATTCTTGCGATGCCTATTGGGACTTCCCTCTCGTGTATGAGATCGTCGGCGCGCTTGTCGTCGACCAGGCCATTCCGGAGACCATCATTGTCGGTCTCAGCTACGCGGGCGACAGTGCCAATTACGGGCGGCTGCGGCGTTGGGATCTGACTCCCGTTCCAGCCAAGTACGAAGGCGCGGCGCTTGATGGGCCGAGCGGGCACGCGGGGGAATTCCTGTCGCTCATCGAGAACGAAATCATCCCGCTCGTGGAGCGCGAATACCGCGGCGACCCCGGCTACCGCGTGCTGGCGGGCAGTTCGCTGGGCGGGCTGTTCACGCTCTACGCGATGTTCGCGCGACCAGGGCTGTTCGCCGCGTACGTTGCGCCCAGCCCGGCCGCACAATGGGGCGACGATTGGCTGCTCGATTTCGAGGCCGCGTTCCACAAGGGCGGACAACCCTTGGGCGCGCGTTTGTTCGTCACCGGCGCCGAGAAGGAATTTCCACCGATTCTCGAAGGAGCCAAACGCTTCGACGCGCGCATGCGCGAACGCGCCTACCCGGGACTGACCTACGAATTTCGCATCATCGAAGGCGAACGGCATGCCGGCACCAAGGCCGAGAGCTACACGCGCGGCCTGCGCTTCGCTTTGTTGCCCCGCGCCCCCGAACCGTAGACCGACCAGGAGTCGCAGGAAACACCATGCCCCACGAGTCCGGCGGCGCCGGCCCAGAATCGCACCAGCAGGCCCGCGCCGCGACTCCACGACCCACGGCGGTTCACGAGCAGTCCTTGTGGTCGATCTCATGGCCCATGATGATCACCCTGCTGGTCGGCATCTCCGGACCCATTCTCGATTCCTGGTTTCTCTCGCGCATCTCGGACGATGCCGCTGCTGGCGTCGGTGCCACGTTGCCGGTGTTTGTGTTGTTGCAGACGGTGCTCAATGCCATGGGGCAAGCGGGCGCGGGCATCGCGGGCCAATACCTGGGCGCGTGCAAGCGGCGTCTCGCACTGGCGACCTTCGCGCTGATGATCGCCCTGCTCGCATGCGGCGGCATCGTGCTCGGCGTGCTCTTGTCCTTGGCGAGTCCGTATGTTGCCTGGGGGTTGGGCCTGCAAGAGCCCATCGCCGGCTATTCGGTCGAGTTTTTGCGCATCATCGGGGCCGGGTTCGTGGGCCGTGCCCTCATCGCCGGGCTGACCAACCTGCTCGCCGCGCGCGGTCTGACCCTGTGGAACCTGGGCGTTTCCATCGCCACCGTTGGTCTCAATCTGATCTTCAATCTGCTCCTCGTCGGGCGGCTCTTCGGTCTGCCGTGCTTCGGCGTGCAGGGCGTGGCCGTTGCGACCGTGCTGTCGTGGGGCATCGTCAGCCTGGGCAGCTTGGCGTTGGTTTCTTGGCGGCTCGATTTTCATCCTTCGTGGTTGCTTCTGGCCCTCGGCTTTCGGCGGATCTTTCGCCATATGGTGCGCATCGGACTGCCCTCCGCCGTCGAGCCGGTTTCGTACCAACTCTTTCAGGTCGCGCTGGCCAGCCAGGTCGTGCGGCTGGGCACGTTCGCGCTCACAGCACGCGTGTACGCCGCCAATCTCGCCAATCTTCCGGTTCTCTTCAGCTACGGGCTGGGCTTTGGCGCCCAGATCCTGGTTTCGCACCTGGTGGGAGCGCGCGATTTCGCGACCGCGCATCGACGTCTCAAGGCCGCCGTGCTATGGGGCGCCAGTCTCGCGCTCTTGGCCTCGCTGGCGCTGGCCTCATGCGGGCGGTTTCTGCTCGGCGTGTTCACCCACGATGCCGGCATTATCGCGCTCGGTGCCCTGCTTTTGTGGGTCGATGTGCTGGTTCAGCCGGCCAAGGCCGCCAACATCGCCATTACTTTTTCGCTGCGCGCGGCCGGCGATTCGCGCTTTCCCGCCATCGTCGGCTCGACGATGATGTGGACGGTGGGGCTTGGGGCGGCGCTCGGACTTGCCTTCGGCCTCGGCTGGGGCGTAGTCGGCATTTGGCTCGGCATGGCGGTCGACGAATGGGCGCGCGCACTCGCCAACAGCTGGCGCTGGAAGAGCGGCGTGTGGCGGACGAAGGGCGTGAACTAGCTCGTACCGCGCACGAAGTGCGGCAGGGTGGTGGGCAGTTCGAAGCTCAGTTCGGCCACGCCCGAGAAGACGCCGTCCTTGAACCAAGGGATTTGGTGGATGATCTTGCGCAGGCCGTTCTTCTCGACGGTGTAGGTGTTCGGGGTGGGTGTTGCCAGCTGGGCGGCGAAGCGCGAACGGCCCGGCTCGGGATGGCAGTCGATGAGGTTCTTGCCAACCAGCGCCCGGCCACCGTCCTTGGCAAACATGCGCGCTGCATGTTCGTTCATGTACAGGCAAATACCCTGGCGGTCGCATACGGTGGCGGCCACGGCGACGCCGTCGAGCCAGGCAAAGGTTGCGTTGTTGTCGGCGGGTGTCGGGGTCATGCGGCCTTTCTACTACGGCGCGGAGATCGTGTGCCAAACCTTGAATTGCGCGGCCAGGGGCGGCGGTTTTGGCAGTCGCTGCCGGCGCAAGCGCCGAGGGTGCAGCGCGTGGCGAACTCGCTCGGGCGCTTCGCCCACGAAATGCTACCATGCAGCCGCCGTTATGAAATCCAAGGCAAGGAATCCCGCCACCCTCGCCGGCTACCTGCGTGCATTGCCGCGCGGTTGGGATTCCCTTCCGCTTTGGGCGCAGATCAACGTGACGTGGAAGTGCAATCTGTCGTGCGGCTACTGCACGGAATACGACAATGCCAAGGGCAACGTGCCCTTCGCCGACGTGGTCGCGCGCATCGACAAGTGCAAAGAGCTGGGCGTCAAGCACACCGACCTCATCGGTGGCGAGCCGCTCTTGCATCCAGACATCATCCCGCTCATGCAGCACGTGCTCAAGCAGGGCATGACCACGGGCATGACCACCAACGGGTTCTTGCTGACCAAGGAGAAGCTCGACGAGCTCATCGACATCGGCATGGGCCGCATCCAGATCTCCGTGGATGGGCTTTCGCCCACGCCGGGCACGCCCAAGTCGCTCAAGACCTTGCGTTCCAAGATCGAAATGGTCGCCCAGCGCGGTCTATGGTTCTACGTCGCGGCCGTGATTTGCGACGAGACGCTCGACCAAGTTACCGCCCTGGCCGAGTTTTGCTTCGACATTGGGGTTCCTGTCTTCTTCTCCGTGGTGCACGAACGTGGGCGCCTGTTGCCCGGACCGAACAGCGCACGCTACCTCGAGAAAGTTCGCTGGCTTCGCGAGCAGAAGCGCAACGGCCGCCCTGTTTCGAATCCCTATTATCTCATCGAATACTACGAGCGCCTGCTGTCCGGCCAGCCCTTCGATTGGAAGTGCCAGGGCGGCCACAAGGCGTTCTACGTCTCGCCCGAGGGGGATTTCCACTACTGCTACCACACCGACAAGGTGGGCAAATTCGCCGACGTCACGCGGGCGGATATCAAGCGCAACCGGGAGGCCAAGGGGTGCGAAACGGGTTGTGGCGTGGACTGCATGGTGCGAACATCGCTGCCGTACTCGCGTCGCTGGTGGGTGTTTGGCGTGGAGGCGGCCGAGCGGGTACGTGGCGCGCGCCGCTCTTTGGGGGTTACGGGCGAAACACAAACCAGCGGTTCATTGGGTAGTTCCAGCCCAAGTACACCAGTGCAGAAATAGCGAGCTTCGATCCCAGGTAGGGGATGCCGAGAAAGCGGGTCAGCAGCCACACCCCGAGGGTATGCCAGAGGCTGGCGCCGGCTTGCGCGAGAATAAAACGCAGGAACTGGCCAGTGCCGGGTCGATCGCGTGCATCGAAGGCCCACAGCCGGTTGATCGTGAAATTGGAAAGCGACCCGACGATGGTGCCGAGCCAGGTGGCGAGGACGTAGTTGACGCCGAACCACTCGACCAGGCCGGTCAGGGTGCCGATATCGAGGGCGGTGGTGAAGAGCGAGGTCAGGGTGCTGCGCGAGAAGGTTCCCCGACGGTGGCCGGCGGCGACGCTACGGGAATCGGACGCGCTCATCTTTGGCAATCAAGCGGGGAATCAAGCGATGACGAAGTGAGCGAGCCGGCAAATTACCACCGCTCGGTATCGTTCTTGGAACCCGGGAGCGGCGCCACGGGGGCGGATTCGGCCGGGGCGGCGGGTCGCTCGGCGGAATGCTCGGCGCCCTTCTTGGCCTTGCTGCCGCCCTTTTTCCCTCGCGCGCTCTCTTCAAAGTGCTCAGGCACGGGCGCCGCCGATGGATGCTCCGGTGGTCGCGTGGGCTCGGGCACGGGTGCGGGCGGTGGTGGTGGTGGCGGATTCTCGGGCTCAGGCTCGGGCACGCGAGCGGTGGGCGTGGTGTCGGCAGCCGGTTTGCTGGCCGTCGGGCGGGTCAGGATCACGGTGAGCACGAGGCCGATCGCCGCTAGCCCCACGATGGCCGCGATGGCGATGGCGGTACGGCGCTTGCCGCGCGGAACGAGTTCGGTGTCCGAGACTTCGCCCGCGGCGTTGCGGAAGGTCGTGGTCTGTTTGAGGCCAGTGGTGGGCTCGACATAGGTGGGAACCTTGGCAGGCGGAAACGTGCGTGGTTTGGGCGACAGCGGTGGGGGCGTCGCCAGCGTGCCATCAAAGGCCATGCCATGGGACGGGCGCGAGGGTGCCGCATCGAGGATGGCGGTAGCCACCGGGGAAGGCATCGAGTGCGGGCTGGCATGCTCCCGAAGCGCGGCCTGGAATTCTACCATCGACTGAAATCGGTGATCGGGATCCTTGGCCAGCGCGCGCAGGATGGCGTTGCTCACCGCATTCGTTACCGTTGGATTTCGCAGCTGCGGCGGCTCGGGCTCGCGCATGACGTGCATGATGATGATGTCGCCGAATCCCTCGCTGAGGAAGGGAGGCGCCCCGCACAGCATTTCGTACAGGATGATCCCGAGCGCGTAAATATCCGTGCGCTGGTCGATTCGCTCGATCAACCCTTGGCACTGTTCGGGCGACATGTACGCTGCCGTGCCCATGATGGCGCCGGTGCGGGTGCGCATCGAGCTGCCGCGCATGTCGTCGCGCAGCTTGGCGATGCCGAAGTCCAGCACCTTCACGCGCTCGCCGGAGTCGATCATCTCGTCGGGAACGAGGAACAGATTGTCGGGCTTGAGGTCGCGGTGGACGATGCCCTGGCTGTGCGCCGCCGCCAAGGCCGAGGCGGTTTGGATTGCGATCTCCACGGCCGATTCCAGCGGCAAATGTTTGCTGCGTTCCAGGCGGGTCGCCAGACTCTCGCCCTCGAGAAACTCCATCAACATGTACGGAACGTTCTCCTCGGGGAGAAGTCCCACATCGATGATGTCGATGATGTTCGGGTGGCGGATGGCGTTGGCGGCGCGGGCTTCGTTGAAGAAACGCGTGACCAGCGATTCGTCGCGCGCCAGCTCGGGTTTTAGAACCTTGATCGCGGCCTTGCGCCCCATAATGGGGTGCAACGCCAGATACACCGTCCCCATTCCGCCCTCGCCCAGAAGCGACACGACTTCATAGTTATTAATGTGCTTGCCTATCACTACGAGCCTTACAATCTCACAGAGTATCAAATATCCTCTGATATCGCCACAGTCTGGTGCCGCGGCCGACGGTGGGCGTTGATCGTTGGACCGTGAACACAGCGCCCTTCATGTAGGTTTTTCCGCGCGATAGCTCACCGTACCATGGGGTGTAATGCGAGACATGCGGGGCGCCGGCTGGATGGAAGCAATTTCTCGGGAAGGACTTCACAAAATCGCGTAGCTGTCGAAGACTATAGATCCTAGACCATGGCGCGAGATCGCAACTTACCAAGTGTGCGTGTTCGCGAGCTGTCGCTGCTCTCGCTCTTGACACTCCTATTTGCCGTTGGCTGCGTAAATCTCACCAAACCCAGCGCGGTCAGCGAGTGCTCGATGCAAGGCACCTGCTCCGACGACGCCAGCGCGCCTCTCACTCCCGACGCGAAATCTGACGTCGGTGCGCTCATTTCCGATGGGCCAGCCGTCGTGTCGCCGGACGGCGTGCGTGAGGGGCGGGTTGGTCCTGATTCCCCGGACGACGGCATGTCGGATGTCGTGGCTGGTGACGTCGCGGATGGTCCTGCGGATGTCGGGATCGACCAACCCCAGGACAAGCCCTCAGGCGCCGAGCCTGGACGCGAAGGCGGTCCGGAGCCTGGCGCGGAACCAGGGCTCGAACCCGGACCCGAACGCCCCGGAATCGAACCAGGCACGGAGCCTGGGCCAGAACCAGGCACCGAGCCGAGTCCGGAACCCGGTCCCGAGCCCGGCCCGGATGGCGGTCCCGAAGTCGCCAAGCCTTCGTGTCCGGTGATCACCGGAGGCAATACCGGCAACATCAACTTTGGCACCACGAACGCCGTGTGCTTCGTGACCTGCGATACCATGCAGTACGGCTGGGGGTGCAATTCCTTTGCACCGACGGACAGAACGCTCAAGGTCGACGGCGTGGCGATGACGACCTGTGGCTCGCAGCCGCTTCCTGGCCGAACCCACGCAAATGGCTACACGTACTATTATTTCGAGATCGGCGCCGGCGGGAACACCTGGGATGGTATGTGGTGGTCCGGCACGCCCGTGGCGAACTGTCCAGTGCCGCCCGGCGGGTTCACGGCCAAATAGCAAGGTCGCGCGCTGCGACCGGTCAGCCCGGAGCTGTGCTACAAACCCAAGGATTCGCGCATGCCGCTGGTGAAACTCACGCTCGCATTCTTGTTCGCGCATTTGGCGATCGCGTTCTATTTCGTGCTCGACCGGGCGCCGGGCACGGCAGCCGCACTCGTGGGCTTCCCTCTCGACGACGCTTGGATTCATATGGTCTACGCGCGTAGCCTGGCGGCCCTGCAGGGCTTTGCCTACAACCCCGGTCAGCTCGAAACCGGATCGTCGAGTCCCTTGTGGGCCTTGGCGCTGGTTCCCGCGACGTGGGCCGCGCGGGTGCTCGGCCTGGGCATCGCCCTGCCAGCCAAACTTACCGGCGTGTTGGCGGCTGTCGCTGCCAGCTTGGGCGCGGCATGCTTGCTGCGCCGCCTGGGGTTTGGGCTGGCGGTCGTGTTCGCGGCGGGCTTGGCCATCGCCGTGGATCCGGCGCTGGCTTTTGCCCAGGTCTCGGGCATGGAGGTAATGCTGGCCAGCGCGGTGGCGCTCTGGGCATTCGCCGCGTTGGCGGCCGAACGCTATGTCGCGGCGGCCATTCTTGCCGCTCTCGCGCCCCTGGCCCGGCCTGAGCTGGCCGTGCTCGCCCTGCTCGTGCTCTGCGTGGCCGAGTGGCGCTTGCACAAGCGATCCGCCGCGCTCGGCGCGCGCCTGCTGCTCCTCGTTCCCACCGTTGGCCTGGTGGGCGGCTGGCTGCTCTACTGCCAGCTCGTGTCGGGGTATCCGCTGCCCAACACTTTCTACGCGAAGTTCGCCAGCCGGCAGGATTTCCTCGTGCACAACATCGCCCTGATCGCCACGCAAGTCTTGCCGACCCTGCCGTGGTTCGCGCGCGGAACTGGCCTGGCACTGTGGGGGCTGGGCGTGTTGGTGCTCGCGCGGCGGGGGAAGTTGGCAGCGCTCGTCGCCGGATTCCCCGTCGTCTTTTGGTTGGCTGTCGCGGCGTCGCAGCTCCTCAAGGAGGCCGGGCCGTTTTACTGGCAGCGCTACCTTTTGCCCGGCCTGCCCATCGCTTTGGCAACCACCACGGTCGGGGCGTGCAACGCTATCGACTGGGCTTGGCAGCGGCGGCGGGCTGCGTGGGCGCCAGCCTCCGCCGTCCTGGTCGCGCTGCTGGTGCTGGGTTCGATCGTCGATCTGCCGAGAGCTTTGCGGGAGAAATCCCATCTTTTTGCCTGGAACTGCCAGAACATCGAGGAATTGGACGTGGCCACGGCGAGGTGGTTGCGCGACCATGTGCCGGCGAATGAGATCGTCGCCGTGACCGACGCTGGCGCTGCCCGTTACTTCGGCGAACGGCAGACCATCGATGTGCTCGGCCTCAACGATCACCGCCTTTTGCACGGACAGCGCAAACTCGACTTGACCCGCATTCGCACCGTGGTTGCTTTCCCGTCGAGCGTGGCCTTGCTTGGCAGCGATCCGGCCTGGCGGCCCGTCCACCGGGCAGCCACCGGACATCTCACGATTTGCAATTGCCCACAGTCGGAAATCGTGGTCTATCAGCGGGGTGAGTCCGTGCCGTAGCTTGCAGGTCACCTCGGTGCCGTGATGACGAGCCCCATCATCGATTTTCATACCCACGTCTTTTCCGATGCCCTGGCCGCGCGGGCCATCGCCCAATTGGAACACGGCGGGGGCGTCAAGGCCTTCCACGACGGACGGGTTTCCTCGTTGCTGGCATCGATGGATAGCGCGGGGATAGAAACATCCGTCGTTTGTTCGATCGCGACGAAACCCGAGCAGTTCGATCCGATATTGCGATGGTCGCTGGCGATCGCTTCTCCGCGTATCGTGCCGCTGGCGTCGATCCATCCGCGGGCGTCGGATCTCGTGGGACAGGCCCGTCAGGTCGCTGAGGCGGGGTTGGTTGGCATCAAGCTGCATCCCTACTACCAGGACTTCGATCTCGACGACGAAATGCTCTTTCCCCTATACCGTGCTCTCGACGAGTTGGGGCTTCTGGTGGTGTGCCACACCGGATTCGATTTCGCATTTCCCCGCGATCGCAAAGCCGATCCCGTGCGCATCTTGCGCGTCGTCGAGCAATTACCCACGCTGAAGTTCGTGGCCACGCATATGGGCGCATGGGATGACTGGGACGAGGTCGAGAAGCATCTTCTCGGCAAGCCAATCACCTTGGATCTTTCGCTCAGTTTGGAACTCTTGGGAGCCGCGCGGGCGCGCAGCATGCTTCTGGCGCATCCCACGGATCGCATCCTGTTCGGCACGGATTCTCCCTGGGCCAGCCAGGCGCAGACCTTGCGCCTGGTGCGCGCCCTGGAATTGGGCGAGGCACGCGAGCGCGCCATCCTGTACGAAAACGCACGCCGCCTGCTCGCGTAGATATTGCTCTCCGACGCGGGCGTGGATGGAGCGCGCGGTTTGGTCAATCGCCAGGCGATGTTCCTAGCAATTTTCTGGGGTTCGCTGCGACGGTTTGAATAGGAGATCCGTCTTTCGACGGATGGCGAGGGTTTGCCGTGTTTCTTCCACGTTACAAGAGGGTATACGCGCAGTTCATTGTGGTGCTTGCAATATTTCATAAATGCCCACTCGCTTTAACAAACGTTTTATCGCGGGGATATTCGTCCGCCATCGGTCTCTTGGTACACCTGTCCTATGAACATCGGAGTGCAATT
>Ga0224559_1000749_pt1 | contig 19772 bp, 17 predicted proteins | sample 714S33034metaG_FD_180676 | JGI IMG/M metagenome (GOLD analysis project Ga0224559, IMG submission 180676) | Peat soil microbial communities from Stordalen Mire, Sweden - 717 S3 30-34 | ecosystem: Environmental > Terrestrial > Soil > Wetlands > Peat | place: Sweden: Norrbotten County, Stordalen... | reverse complement strand
CGACGCCGATGCGGAACTTTTTCCACGGGTCAAGACTCTCGGCCTCGGAATTCCTGAAGCCGACCCGTTCCTTTTCGACTTCATCCCTTTGAAAGCCAACTTCCGTAGCGCACCTTCGCTTGTCGACCGGCTGAACGAAGTATTTCTTCAGGTTTTTGCTGTAAATGATAGCAGTGGAATAAGTTTCTCTTCATCACAGCCAGCCAGGGACGCACGGCTCAGTCCGGCGGCAAACCTCAAGTTAGAGCTGAACTTCTCGCCGCAAACCGCACGCAGCAAATCCGCTGATCCAGAAGCCATGCGCGAGAAGGAAGAAGCCCACGCTGCACAGACCCAGCAAGTTGTCGAGCTGATCAAAAGCCATCTCCAGCCCATGCAACAGGCCCGTGCAAAAGCCTGTGGAAATCCTGGCGATGCGAAGTATCGAGTCGCCGTTCTAGGCCGCACCCGCACTGCTCTTGCGCCCATCGCCGTCGCTCTGCGCGAAGCGGCAATCCCCTTCCGCGCGCTCGACCTCGAAAACCTCAAAGATCGACCCGAAGTCCTTGACGCGCTCTCCCTGGCCCGCGCCCTGCTCAATCCGCAGGACCGCGTTGCCTGGCTGGGTGTTCTGCGCGCCCCTTGGTGTGGCCTTTCGCTTGAAGACCTTCACCTGCTCACCAGCGCCGACAGTGCGGACCTCCTCGCCCGTCCCGTCCCCGATCTGCTCGTCGAGCGCCTGGATCTACTAAGTGAAACGGGCCGCGAAGCCGCTGCGCGCGTGCTGAACGAACTGACTTCCGCAAGAGCAAGCCACGCCGCCCAACCCACAACTTCCACCGGAACATGGCTCGAACAAATCTGGCTTCGTCTAGGAGGCGCGGACTGCGTCGACGCTACCGCCCGCGCCAACGTCGACCTGCTCTGGAGTTGCCTGGACAGCCTGCCCGGCGGCGAGCAGGACCTGCTCGGACCCAACCTATCCACAGCTCTGGAAAAGCTGACCGCATTGCCCGACCAGCAGGCCAGCAGCGATTTCGGCGTTCAGTTGATGACCATCCACAAGTCAAAGGGCCTGGAGTTCGAGGTGGTCATTGTGCCCGACCTGCAAGCCGGCGCCGCCAACAGCAGCCGCAAGCTGCTGGCCTGGCTCGAACGTGGACTGGCCGGCCCAACCGAGTCTGGCGAGATTACCGAGTTCCTGGTCGCTCCCTTGCAGACCAAAGGCGCCGATCGCGGCAAGTCAAAAGCCTGGGTCGATCGCGTCTATCGCGAGCGGGAATCGCAGGAGACTCGCCGCATTCTCTACGTAGCCGCCACCCGCGCCCGCGAGGAACTCCACCTCTTCGCCCGCCCCAACTATAAGGTCGAGGCCGACGGCAGTTTCGCCCTTGTCGAGCCCACAAACAGCTTATTAGCCACCGCCTGGCCTGCGCTTGAAGAACAAGTGCGCACACGCTTTGATGACTGGAAGACTGCAAAACCGTCGTCAGCCGCCGGAGAGCAAGTGATCGAATCCATCGCCGCCTCCGGCGACGGGAATCTGCTCGTGATGCCCACACCGGTCAAGCCGACCCTCCTCCGCCGCTTGCCGCCTGGTTACAAACCGGGTTCCGCAACCTTCCCGCGTTTTTATGCGGAAGACGCGGCAGACCGGGAAGCTCAAGCTCCAATCTCATCGTCGCAGTCAGGTGCATCGAGCCTCTACTCCCGCCACGAAGGCGGCTTACTCTCTCGCGCGCTCGGTACCGCGGTCCACGCATTCCTCGAAGAGCTTTCCCGCTTGCGTACAGAACTCGATTGGGAGGCTGCCCGCGCGGCGCTCCGAAAACTGGAGCCTCGCATCGCCGCAAGTATCCGAGCCGCAGGCGTAGACCGGCGCAAATCCTCAAGCATTGCCGCCGAGGCGCTTCAACTGGCGCTCGACGCCTCCCGCACGCCCCAGGGCCAGTGGATTCTCTCGCCGCACGCCGATTCCGAAAGCGAAGTCCGATGGGCTGGAATCGTCTCAGGCAGCCTCCGCACGGTTCGCGTGGACCGCGTTTTCCGCGCTGGGCTCGAACCTGTGTCAGAAGGCCAGCAAGCCTGGTGGATCATCGACTACAAAACCGCCTACGATCCCGATCCAGACCTTGACCCGGCCGCTGCTCTGTCCACGCTCAGAAAGCTCTTCGCGCCCCAAATTGAAACCTACGCCCAGATCCTGCGCAACCTGCACGGCCCGGACGCGACCCTCCGCGCCGGACTCTACTACCCCCGCATGTTGCTGTTTGATTGGTGGGAAACCTGAAATCTTTCCATCTTCCATTTTACGCATTTTGCGTTTATAATTACGCATTATGCGTACAACCGGTACCCTCGATGCCCTTTTCCCGGCGATACGGGCGGGCGTGTTGTCCGCAACCATGCTCCAGCCGGAGCACTGGTGGTTCATGACCGAGTTGGCCCGTCATCTTGCCGTCACGCCCTCCAGCCTGCAACGTGAACTGGAATCCCTGGTGGGGGTAGGAATGCTCCTGCGGCGTCAGGATGGCCGCCGCGCCTATTTCAAGGCCAACATCGCATCTCCCCAATTCCCGGAACTCCGTGGCCTGATTGAGAAGACGGCAGGAATCGTTCCGGCCATGAAAGCCGCCCTGGTCGATTTCGGCAGCCGGATCGAGTTGGCGCTCGTCTACGGATCCATCGCCCGCGGCGAGGAACACTCAGGTAGCGATGTAGACCTGATGATCGTGGGCACGCTCCAGCAGATCGATCTGCTGCCCACCCTGCGCAAGCTCGAAGCCGGCTTCCGGCGCGAGGTCAATGTTACCCTGTTTTCCCCGGACGAATTCCACCGCAAGTTGGCGAGCGAGGACCATTTCCTCGATACAGTATTGAAGGGCAAAACGATTCTGCTGAAGGGAACACTGCATGAGTTGGGAGACACTGCTCCAAGAGGCTAGGGTTCACCGGCACACGACCAGCCGCAAGGAACTGACCGAACTCCGCCGCCTCATTGCCCGCGATCTCGCCGACGCCGCGCTCACCGCTCTTTCCGAGGACCGGCGCTTCGCAACCGCCTACAACGCGGCGCTCCAGACTGCCAAGATGGCCATCGCGTGCGCTGGATTCCGGATATCCAGCAGCCCCGGACATCACAGACTGACCTTTGAGGGAGCCAAACTGGCGCTCGGCAAATCCGCTGCTCATCTGACCGACTATTTCGACGCCTGCCGCCGCAAGCGCAATGAGATCGACTACACCGGCGCAGTGATCGCCACCACCACGGAAGCGGATGAGATACTCTTGCACGCCAAGTCCTTCTTGACCCTGGTGGAAGGCTGGATATTGTCGAACCATTCAGAGATATGAAAGTCGATCTTCCCAGCGGAGGATGACTCTGGGCGCATTCCGCCCGCTCTTCACGCCTGGGTTCGAAGCCTACGCCCAGATCCTGCGCAACCTGCACGGCCCCCACGCGACCCTCCGCGCCGTGCTCTACTATCCCCGCAGGTTGCTGCTCGATTGGTGGGAGCTATAGGCCTGATGCTGTCTTCGCGGACGACTCGGTAGGAACCGGATCAGGCTTCAGCCCTGCCTTCGCGTCCCTGCCCCCGGTGGCGCTCTTGTGGTGGCGCACGTCGGCCCCTTGCACCCAGAAGACGACGTCCTCGGCAATGTTGGTGGCGTGGTCGGCCACCCGCTCCAGGCTGCGGCTGATCATCAGCGCATTCAGAGCCTGCGGAGCCAGGTGGCTTTCCTCTTCCATCACTTTGATCAATGCCTTGTACGCCGCGCGATTCATCGCATCCACGGCATCGTCCATGGTCAGCACCGAGCGCGCCAGTTCGGCGTCTCCCTCTATGAACGACTGAAGGCATTTGCGCACCATGTCAGCGGCCAAGGACGCCATCCTCGGAATATCCACGGGCAGATCGACGGCCGCCATTTGGTCCATGTTGCGCACCCGGTCGCTGATGCTTTTGGCCGCATCGCCCACCCGCTCCAGATCCGCGTTGATCTTGATCACGCTCAGGATGAAGCGAAGGTCAATGGCCATCGGCTGCTCCATCGCCAGCAGGTCCAATGCCTTCTGATCGATCTCCCGCTCCAACCGGTTGATGGCAATCTCGCTGCGGCTTACCAGATCGCAAATCGACAGATCGCGTACACGGTAGGCCTCGATGGCGCGCTGAATGGCCTGCTCGGCCAGCCCTGCCATCACCAGCAGTTGCTCCTTCAAGTCGTCCAGGCTCTGCTGAAATCGTATGCGCGTCATCCGAACCTGCCTGTGATGTAATCTTCGGTGCGTTTGTCGCTGGGATTGGTGAAGATCTTGTGGGTTGAATCGAACTCCACCATGCGGCCATTCAGAAAGAAGCCCGTCTTCTCTGCCACGCGCGCTGCCTGCTGCATGTTATGCGTCACAATCACAATAGTGTACTGCGATTTCAACTGAAAGATCAGGTCTTCGATCTTCGATGTGGAAACCGGGTCCAGGGCCGATGCCGGCTCATCCATCAGCAGCACTTCCGGATCGACCGCGAGCGCCCGCGCGATGCACAGCCGCTGCTGCTGACCGCCGGAGAGGCTGGCGCCCGACTTCTTCTTCAGATCGTCCTTTACTTCGTCCCAAAGCGCGGAGTTCTTCAGCGATTTCTCCACAATCTCGTCCAGGGCGCGCCGGTTGCTGTATCCGTTCAGCTTCAGTCCCGCCGCCACGTTGTCGTAGATCGACATCGTGGGAAAGGGATTGGGCCGTTGAAAGACCATGCCCACGCGCCGCCTGATCTCCACCGGCTTGGCGTCTTTATAAATGTCCAGATCGCCGATGCGCACCGTTCCCGTCACACGCGCAATCGGATTGGTCTCGTGCATGCGGTTCAGGCAGCGCACAAACGTGCTCTTGCCGCAGCCAGAGGGACCGATCAGCGCCGTGGCGTGGTTCGCCGGTATGTTCAGATTGATGTCCTGCAGCGTGTGATTCGTTCCGTACCACGCATTCAGGCTCACGACCTCGATGCCAACGCCCACTTAGCTTGCCCCTTTCAAAACGCCGCGGCTGGTCACGTACCGTACCAGCGAAACCGCGAGCACGATCAACACAATCAGGACCAGTGCGCCTGCCCACGCAAGCCGGTGCTGGTCCTCGTAAGGCGATATTGCGTAAACCCAGATCTGCAGCGGCAACGCGGCGATCGGCTCGTCGAGACTGACGCTCCAGTTGGCATTGCCGAAGGCCGTGAAGATCAGCGGAGCCGTTTCGCCCGCCACGCGCGCAAAAGCAAGCATGCAGCCGGTGATGATGCCTGGAGAGGCCGTCTTCACCGTGATGGAAAGAACCGACCGCCAGTTGGGAACGCCCAGCGCCAATGCGGCTTCGCGCACCGCATGGGGCACCATCAGCAGCATCTCTTCAGTGGTGCGGCAAACCGTGGGGATCATCATGATTCCCAGCGCCACACCCCCTGAAAAGGCCGAGAAGTGCTTCTGCCAAAACACGATCATCGCGTAAATGGCCATGCCCATCACGATGGAAGGAACGCCGTTGAGCACATCGGCAGTGAAGCGCACAGCGTTGGCCAGCTTGGTGCCGCGCCCGAACTCGGCCAGAAAGATGCCCCCGGCAATGCCCACCGGGACGCCGATAAGGCTGGCCAACCCGAGCAGAACCGCCGAACCGACGATGCCATTGGCCATGCCTCCGCCCGGCTCACCTTCCGGGGCGGGATTGTGGGTGAAGAAGGCCAGATTGAGCGAGCTGGCGCCCTTATAGACGAGGTAGACGAAGATGGCCACCAGCGGCGCCACAACCAGAATGGTTGAAAGCACCGCCAACCCGGTGGCCGCGCCATCGGTCAGCGCCCGTATCTTCGCACGCATTTTGTATTCCGTAGCCAGCTTCGTTCCCCTTCGCTATTACCTGACCCCTGATCTCCGATCTCTGTTTTTCAATTCGCCTGTGCCGGTGCTCCGCGCGTAACCGCCCATACCAATAGCCGTGCCAGCGCGTTCACAATAATGGTCACAATAAACAGAGCCAGGCCGATTTCCGTCAGCGCGCTCAGATGCAGATCGCTGGAGGCCTCGGCATATTCATTGGCGATCACCGACGCCATCGTGCTTCCATTGGCAAGCAGCATGCGCTGAATCTCCGGTGCATTGCCAATCACCATGGTCACCGCCATGGTCTCGCCCAGCGCCCGGCCCAGCCCGAGAATGATTGCGCCCACAATTCCGATCCGCGCGTTCCGCAACACGCTCATGCGAATCATCTCCCAGCGCGTTGCGCCCAGCGCCAGCGCCGCTTCGCGCTGCGAGTGAGGCACCGCAGTCATCACCTCGCGTGTCAGCGAGGAGATGATGGGCAAAATCATGATCGCCAGAATTACCCCCGCGGCAAGAAAGCCATACCCGGTGGGATTGTCATTCGTGAACAAAGTCGTCCAACCCAGAAGCCGGACCAGCAAGGGGTTGACGTGCTCTCTCAGCAACGGCACAAGCACGAACATAGCCCAAAGCCCATAAATCACACTGGGAATTGCCGCCAGCAGTTCGGTTATAAATGCCAGAGGTCCGCGCAGCACACCTGGACACATCTCGGTCAGGAAGACGGCTACGCCGATCGCCAGCGGAACCGCTATCAGCAGCGCGAGGAAAGAAGACACCAGCGTGCCGTAAACAAACGGCAACGCGCTGAAATGCCCGTTGACCGGATCCCAGTACATGGGCAACTTGGTATACGAATCGACAAACGCTGAAAAGAAGAATCCGAAGCCGAAGCTCTTCCAGGCAAGCTGGCTGCGAACCACAAGCTCTGTCGCAATCAGCACCACAATGCCAAAGATGCTCAGCGCGCACAGCACCATCAGCCCGCGAAATCCGCGGTCCGCAATTGCCGAATTCCCGCGCGAAAGCAGGAAGCTCCGAATCGCCGAAACCTCGGCTGGGGCAGCTTCCACCGGACGTGACCCGTTCGAAGGGCCCGACTCCGGCTCCAATTGAGAATGGGAGATGTGAATCTCTGGCACTTGATCGATCACCTCACACAGGCTACCGGGCGAATGTGAACGGGAGGTTACAAGGCTGCTAAATCAAACGCATTCAACAGAAATTTCGTGCGGAAAAAATACGGGCGAACCGGCAGTTCTCCGATGCCATGTTCTCCATTACCCGTGTGCGGCCTCAGTCGACCTAATTCTCTCACTTCCCAGTTCCCCACCGGCGTTGCCGACCCGCGGGTGATGAAATTGGGTGCCCCACCTGGGCGCCCTCTGGGCACCGCGTCTTTGTTTTTGCGGCTAGGGTGGGATCGCAAAGTCGCCCCTTGTTTTGTTGAACTTGCATTTTTGCTTCCTTGTGGCGCGGACGCGCTGCCAGAGTGTCCACGGCTGCCGTTTCTCACCCACGGCCCCCTCCACCGGGGCGGCATGGCGAAATCGGGCCTCCGAGGTCCCCTGTTTCCAGTAAGCTGGATTGTTATTCGGAAAGCCAGATCCCATGCGCCCAGTTTTGTGTTTGTTTGCAATCGCCCTCCTTGCCCCTGCTCTTCAAGCTCAGTCCCTCACACCCAGTCCTGCCCAGTCGATTCTGCAGCCGGACCCGCCTCACCGCAATTGGCAAGCCTCATGGATCACCCATCCAACAGCCCCATTGCGCGAGCCGGTAGTGCTCCACTTCCGCCGTACGCTTGCACTGGCCGCGGTCCCATCGAGCTACATCGTCCGCGTCAGCGCCGACAACCGCTTCGTCCTGTTCGTAAACGGCCATCGTGTCGGCGACGGCCCCGCCCGCGGCGATCTGACCCACTGGCGCTATGAGCGCTTCGACCTCGCTCCGCTGCTCGAACCCGGCCAGAACCTGGTCACCGCAACCGTCTGGAACTTCGGCGTCTACGCGCCTATCGCCCAAATGACTGATCGTACAGCGTTTCTGCTGGAAAGCGAGGCCGCTGGAGCCGCCTCCATCAGCACGCCTGTCGGCTGGCTGGTCGAGCAGGAGCAAGGCCAGCGCCCGCTCCCGCGCGTTGCCAACGGCTTTTGGGAGTACATGGCCTCCGGCCCCGGCGAGGAAATCGATGCCGCACAATACGATTGGGCCTGGCAGGACCCCGCCGCGTCCGGGCCGGCTTGGGTCCCCGTCGCATCGCCTATTCGCGAGAGCATCTATCCGGACGTGAATAAAGCCCGCTCCGCCGACACCACGGGCGACAACCCATGGGGCCTGGTTCCTGACTCGCTTCCCCACATGGAGTATTCGCCCACCAGCCCCGGCGAAGTCGTGCGCGCTGACCTGGATTCCCTGCGCGGCTTTCCTGCTGCCCCCTCCACGATTCCCGCCGGCAGCCACGTTCATCTGCTCCTCGACCGAAAGTCCCTCACCACTGCCTATCCGCGCCTTACCGTCTCCGGCGGCAAAGGCTCCCACATCACCTTCACCTACGCTGAGGCGCTTTACGACAAGGACCAGCACAAGGGCGACCGCGACGACGTCGGCAATCGCGCCGCCCTCGGCATGACCGACAGCTTTCACCCGGACGGCGGCGCCCATCGCTTCCTTGAGCCGCTCTGGTGGCGAACATGGCGCTATCTCGACCTCGATATCCAAACCACCTCCGAGCCGCTCACGCTGGAGTCGCTGACAGCCAACTTCACGGCCTATCCCTTTGAAGAGCGCGCCGCCTTCAACTCCCCCGACCCGGAGCTCGCTAAAATCTGGGACATCAGTTGGCGCACCGCCCGCCTCGATGCCCACGAAACCTACATGGACACGCCCTACTACGAGCAGCTTCAATACGTGGGCGACACCCGCATCCAGGCGCTCATTTCCTATGCCGTCGCTGGCGACGACCGGCTCGCACGCCAAGCCATCGAGACCTTCGACCGGTCCCGAACGCCGGACGGAATCACCCTCAGCCGCTATCCCAGCTCTCTGCCGCAGGCGATTCCAACCTTCTCTCTGCTCTGGGTCGGTATGGTCCACGATTACTGGCTCTACCGCCCTGACAGCCAAGGGTTCGTCAGCTCTATGCTCCCCGGAACTCGCACCGTCCTCGATTGGTTCGGAAGGCATGAGCAGCCGGACGGTCTGCTCGGCAAGCTCCCCTGGTGGAGCTTCGTCGACTGGGTCCCGTCGGGCGAAATCCCCACCTACAGCGCGAGCGGCGAGTCATGCGTCACCACCCTCGAATACCTCGGCGCACTCGACGAAGCTGCCGATCTCGAAAAGGCCCACGGTGATCCAGTCCTCGTCGGCCGTTACCAGGGTCACGCCGCCCATCTTCGCAAGGACATCTTCAAGAACTGCTGGTCCGCCGATCGAGGCCTGATCGCCGACAATCCCGATCAGACGAGTTTCAGCCAGCAGGCGAACATTCTCGCCGTTCTCTACGACGTTGTTCCCAAAGAACATCAGCAGCAAGTCCTGCGCCAGATTCTCGCCATTGCACCAGGCCCAACCCGTGACGGCATCCTCAGCGCCTCATACTATTTCCGCTTCTACCTGGCGCGCGCACTCGACCACGCCGGAATGGCAGACGAATACCTCAACTCCATCGACCCCTGGCGAAAAATGCTGGCGCTTCACTTCAGCACCTGGCCAGAAGTCCCCGGCAATACCCGCTCCGACTCTCACGCCTGGTCGGCGCATCCCATCTATGACCTGCTCACCCTGGTAGCCGGTATCGAGCCCGGAAGCCCCGGCTTCGCCACAGTTCGCATTGCTCCTCACCTGGGCTCGCTACCCTCGCTCGCGGCCAGCTATCCGCATCCGCTGGGCGCTATCAAGGTCGAATACACACGCCGGGGCGCGGGCATCGACGCAACCGTCACGCTTCCCGAGGGCCTTATCGGCAGCTTTGTTTTCAAGGGAAAGACCTGGCCGCTCAGACCCGGCCTGAACAAAATTCAGGCCCAGTAGAGCGGGGCTAGTGCCGTGACTGCGTGATTGTGTAATCGCCGGAATGTAGCGCCGGTCTCCAGACCGGGGTCCCCGGCGAGCGATTTGTGCTCGCTGGGGTGGGAGACCGGCTGTCGCGCGGGCGTCCACGCCCGCGTTCATCCACGAGCAATTACCAAATCACACGGCCAAGGTACTAGCCTGCATTTCTCATAGAAAGCACGATAGCCCGGAATTCAGGGTCTGCCGAAGTCTCTGAGGGCCGGGAGGCCCTCAGAACAGCCGGTCTGGAGACCGGCGCTACGATTTTCGGCAACCGGTGAGAAATGCAGGCTAGAGTTGCTATGTCCCGCTTTGAAAGGGCACGGCTTTAGACGTGCCGCTGGCAGCAGCTAAGAATGTGGACTTCAGCCCCGGAGGGACGTTTTCTCTCTGGTAGGGCAGCATTTATGCAGTCCGTTCTAAGGTTAACTCTTCATCCACACTGCGGAAAATCGATGTACTAAACGGAATTCGTGTTTCCCGTTCCTGTAAAACGTGTTACAACTCCAACATGGCAAAGGGAAAGAATTCTACGCCACCAGGACATGTCAACCTCAGAATGCTCGCCGAGCATCTTGAGCTCTCCCAGACCACCGTCTCTCTCGTCCTGAATAACTCGCCCTCCGCCAAATCCATCCCCCAGGAGACCCGCAACCGAGTCACAGAAGCGGCCGAGCGGCTCAACTATCGCCCCAACTACTTTGCCCGTTCCCTTCGCCAAAGCCGATCGATGAGCGTGGGCGTTTTGGCGCCCGACCTGAGCGAGGGCTACTTCACGCGCGTGATGAATGGCGTCGTCCAGGAGCTGACCAGCGCACATTATTTCTACTTCACCGCCTGCCACGACTGGAAACGCGAACTGATCGAGAAGTATCCGCGTATGTTTGTCGAACGTGCCGTGGATGGCTTTCTGCTGCTCAACACTCCCTCGGGCCACATCGAAGTCCCGGTTCCGGTGGTGGCAATCTCGGCCCACAGCAAAGCTGAAAACGTAACCAACATCGTCCTCGATCACCACATGGCAGTGCAGCAGGCACTCACTCATCTTTGCTCGCTCGGTCATCGCCGCATCGCCTTCATGCGCGGCCCTCGAGCCATTCCCGACTCGGAATTCCGTTGGGAGGCCATCCAGCAAGTGGCCCAGGAGATCGACCTGAAGCTCGACTCCAATCTCGCCATCCGCATCGACTCGGCAGGATGGTCAATGAAGGACGGCTATCACCCCATGGCGCCTGAGATCGGCTACATCCCGATGCAGGCCCTGTTGAAGCGAACCCGCGACTTCACCGCCATCTTCTGCTTCAACGATATCGCCGCCATCGGCGCCATCCGCGCACTCAGCGACGCCGGGCTCTCGGTTCCAAGAGACGTCTCCGTCGTCGGATTCGACGATATCCAGTCCGCGGCCTATTCCACGCCCTCGCTCACCACCGTCCGCCAGCCCCTCACCGAGATGGGCAAGCGCGGCGCCCAGATCCTGCTCGAGCGCATCGCCAATCGTGAAGCGCCGTTCCCATCCGAAATCGTCATGGCTCCAGAGTTGGTGGTCCGCGAGTCCACCGGCCCAGCGCCTGCAAAACCTACAGCCTGAAGTGTTATCGAGACGGACAGTCCCCTCAGCATCCACTCTCGCCCAAATTTGCCAGCACATAAACCCGTGCTACACTTAAATAGGTGCTCCATGAAGACGAATGTGACGCTGAAAATTGAGGCCGATCTGCTTCGCGAAGCCCGCATTCTTGCTGCGGAAGAGGACTCCTCGATCAGTGCCCTGCTTGCGGCCAAGCTGGAACAGGCCGTGCGTGAGCGCAGGGGCTACCAGCAGGCTCGCCGCAGTGCTGTGGCGCGGCTTCAAAAGGGCTTCGATCTGAACTGGACGCCTCCTCGTTCGCGAGACGAGCTCCATGAGCGATAAGTACTTCGTCGATACCAACATTCTGGTGTACGCTCATGACCGCTCTGCGGGATTCAAACGTCTGCGCGCCCAAAAGTTATTGGAACGGCTCTGGGATTCGGGCCAGGGCGTATTGAGCACCCAGGTACTGCAAGAACTGTGCATCAATCTTCGCCGAATCGCCGACAATCCGTTGCCCTTGGACGAGGTTCGCATGCTGATCCGCGAGTACTCAACCTGGGAGATCGTCACCAACACGCCCGAGTCGGTGCTTCTGGCACTTGATATCGAGAATCGCTACAAGACTTCCTTTTGGGATGCGCTGATTCTTCAAGCCGCGCAACACTCGGGCGCAACCATCCTCTACTCGGAGGATTTGGCCGCAGGACAATACTACGGCGCAATCAAGGTTGTGAACCCGCTGATCGATCCAGTAGCTCCGTGATTGAAATCGTCGCACTGGACGACAATCCACCGCACCGGCTGGTCGCTCTCCAGACCGCAAATCTCACACCGATAAACAGTATCGATCATCGCCGGGCCCCCACAGCAACGCTCAATCGATCTCCTGATCTCTGATCTCTGACCCCTGATCTCTGCCTTGCTACTCCAGCATCTGCAAATCCAGCGGCTCAACCAGAAAACAGTCCATGCTTCGCACCGCGGTCAGCGCTCGTTGCAAGATTGAAGACTTGCACGGCTCCACGGTCACCACAAAGGGCAGCGCGTCGTGAGGATAGCCCGGCTTCTGCACGATGGCGCGAATGTTGATCTTCTCTTCCGCAAGCGCGGCAGTAATTGCGGCTACAATCCCCGGCCGGTCCTTGACCAGGAAGCGAATATAGTGCGCAACCTCAAACTCGCCGCTCACCTTGGCCGGGGCCGATGGAATCTCTACCCGCCGCGATCCATGCGCCAGCGCCAGCAGATCGCTTACCACGGCCACCGCCGTCGGATGCCCACCCGCGCCGTGCCCCGAAAACACCACATCTCCGCCATAGCGGCCGGTCAGGATGACCATGTTTTCCGTGCCCCGCGAATACGCCAGAGGCGAGTGCAGATCCACCAGCATCGGTCCCACCGTCGCCGCCACCTGGCCTGCGGTCCACTCGCTCTGCGCCACCTGCCTGATCGTGCAGCCCAGATCGCGCGCGTAGCTGAAGTCCACGGCTGTGATCGTCGTAATGGGCCGCGGCACAATCTCTTCCGGATCAACCTCCACGCGTAACGCCAGCCGCATCAGAATCGCCAGCTTCGAACGTGCGTCAAACCCGCCCACATCCTCGGTCGGATCGGCTTCTGCATATCCCTTGGCCTGCGCCGTCGCCAGCACCGTGGCGTACTCGGCGCCCTCTTCCATCTTGCTCAAAATGAAGTTGCAGGTGCCGTTCAAAATGCCTTCAATGCGCTCGATCCGGTCCCCAGCCAGCCCCTGTTCAAGCCCCGGAATCACGGGAATCCCGCCTGCAACGGCGGCGCCGTACTTCAGGTGCCCGCCCTTGGCCGCAGCCAGCCGCTCCAACTCCACGCCGTGATAAGCGATCAGCTTCTTGTTGGCCGTCACCACGCTTTTGCCGGCATCGAGCGCCTTGCGCACCCAACTCCCAGCCGGATCGAGCCCTCCGGCCAACTCCACCACCACGTCCACATCCGAGGAGAGCACCGCATCGGCGTCCTCGCTCCAGATCACGCTCGATGGAAGCCAGTCCACGCGCTTGCGCGCCACGCCGCGATTGAATACGTGCCTCAGCTCCAGCCCAGGAGGCTGGGACTCGGCAAGAATCCGCGCCACGGAGCTGCCCACTGTCCCAAACCCGAAGAGCGCGATCCGCAACGGCCGCCCATTTGGCACGTTAATGCAAGGCTCCGGAACGGCCGGTTCACTTACCTGAGACGGCGATACCGACTTATTGACTTCAGACACCGGCAATTCCTCTTATCTGTGCGCAACAACGCTTGAGGAGCCTCTGAATAAGTCGATGCTTTGAAAGGGCACGACCGGGGTACCCCCTGGGTCGCGTGCCGAAAATGCATCAAAAAGAGCCCGGGCTTTAGCCCCTGAGGGAATGAACGGCTAGAAATGGGACTCAATCAGAGGTTCCTTAATAACCGATGATACCTGACCGTGGCTCGTCGTTACTGGAATGCCCAACTCTCGTGTACCATCAGTTCCAGATGCGGCGCGGGATTTCCATCTTCCTGATTCCGTTCTTCTGGCTGGGGCCGCTTGCGGCGATGCTGCCGTCCAGCGCGGCTTCCACTACAACGATCCGAGGATGTTCTCCGCCGAGCTCCGCTACCGGCTCCACTTCTAAACCGGTGGCGGCCTTGCCTAAAATGTTGCGACCTGGGCCGACCTTCCGGGGCAACGCAGGCTTAGGCGGCCATGCCGGCGAACGCGGCGAATACAATGTGAAATCGGAGGACTCTCAGTTTAACTGGACGGAAAACCGGCGAAGTTTCCTGCCCCAATGCGAGCCTTTTCATCCTTAGTGAATTTTCCCCATGTCTTCCAATCCATTGACCACAAGAAGCCCCTGGGCGAAACAAGATAGACCGGCGTCTCTGTGCCGTCGCGCCATGCCGCTACCTTGATGGAATCGAAATTGTCGACGCATGTCTCAAGCACATTGAGTGCCCAATTCAGGTTCTCTTTGCCCGGTTGGTAATGGCCGCTCTTGCCGCTCAGGTACAAAATCTTTCCATTGCGGACCCACATTTCGCCGCCGCACATTACCTCCGCCCCAGCCAGGAAAGAGGAATGGTGAAGCATGCCCTTGACGTGATTGCCCACATACAGCTTTCCCTTCTTGCTCATCACCCAGATTCCGAATCCCTTGCCGGAGAAGACCGTCGACATCTGCGCGGTATCGAGCTCAGTCTCGGTCTCCCCGTTCAGGGTATACGCAGTACCAGCTTTGAAGGTCACCCTGTAACTCTTCCGGCCGGCTTTGTCGAGATATGCAACCCCCTTCATGAAGGCTTTGACCATGGACGGCTTGATGTTCCCCGACAAGCTGCCTCTCATCAACCCGGCACTGTGCTTTCCAGCGCTCTCCGCGTTGGCGACCATCATCACTCGTTCCAAATCGGGCATTGCATCCAGCCACTGATAGAAGTTATTCCCGTTAGGATCCCCGGGATTCTTCTGCTGGTACACCTGAAAGCAGCCCTCCAGCAGGTCACCCATGCGATGCTTCGAGTCTTGAGCTTCACGCACATAGGCTCCGCCCAGCGCGAGCGGCTGCACCGGCTGGAGGTTGGCGATGATCGTCTTCCAATCCGGAGGGGCAGGGGGAGCGTCTGCGTGCTCGGCCAACGCTACCTCTATCGGCTCGTTGGAATAGCCGCCGTCGTCATAAGGGGTGTAACCGGCGGCGTATACTTCTGCATATTTCTCGGGGTCCATGGAGCCACCCAAATTACCTGCCATGTTGTTTGTTCATCCTTTCTTCAGAATGGCGTGGCCGATCCTCTGCTATCGGCACTTAGGAGCCTTCGCCTTCACTGTTCCACCCTCATTCCTGATTTACAGGCCAAGACCAGCCGCCGGTAGGAAGGCGATATGCCCTCCCATGCGCTTGCAAGGCTCAGCTTATCCGAGGGGACGGCGCTTTCCGGGCCCGTTAAAATGAGATTTACGTCAAGGGAATTCAGGGGAACCAAAGCGAATCTTATCTCTAAGAAAACCAGCGCGTCAAGCAATCTTTCTCGGCGCCGATGAGTTCTTGAGATTTGAACCGATTGCAGAGCCGCACCTTGGCCCAGACGGACCGGACCGACGGTTCTTGGGGCAGTAGATCGATCTTTTGAACAAGGCCGCGATGGCGTCCCAGCTCTACACAATAGAATAGCCTGCGCGTTTGGATTATCCTTGTTTGGCGCGGCGGAATGAACTCGACCAGTCCCGCACGCAGGGCTCTATGAATCGAATTTGCTTCGAAGAAGTAAAACAACAGCTCGCATCCGTCCTCCGCAATCTCGGATTCTCCGAGCCCCGTGCCAAAATGTGCGCGCGGCTTTTTGCCGAGACAACCCGCGACGGCGTGTATACGCATGGCATCAACCGCTTTCCTCGCTTCGTCGCTATGATCCGCAATGGCGCCGTCAATCCCGATGCCGAGCCCGAACTGCTCGCTCACTTCGGCGCTCTGGAACGTTGGGATGGACATCGGGGCCCCGGCAATCTGAATGCGTATGCGTGCATGGAGCGAACTCTGGCGCTCAGTCGCGAGCACGGTATCGGATGCGTCGCTCTGGGCAACACCAACCACTGGATGCGCGCAGGCACTTACGGCTGGCAGGCCGCCGAGGCTGGCTTCATCGCCATCTGCTGGACCAACACCATGCCCAACATGCCGGCGTGGGGCGGGATGGATGCGTGCATCGGCAACAATCCGCTGGTGATTGCCGTGCCTCGCGAAAGCGGGCCGGTGGTGCTCGACATGGCGGCTTCGCAATTCTCCTATGGCGCAATCGAGAGCTATAGAATGCGCGGAGAACTGCTGCCGGTCGATGGAGGCTTCGACTCAGAAGGCAACCTCACGCGCGACCCCGCCGCCATTGAGAAATCGCAGCGCCCGCTGGCGATCGGCTATTGGAAGGGCTCCGGCCTTGCCGTCGTTCTGGACATGGTTGCGGCAATGACCTCGCTGGGCAACGCGACCAATCGGCTTGCGGCGGATCCACTGCAGGAAACCGGCCTCTCGCAGGTCTTCATCGCCATCAATCCAGCTGCCTTTGGCCCCGAGCCGCGAGCCGCAAAAATCGCCGACGAAATTGTCGCGTCGCTGCATCGCTCCCGGCCCGCCAAAGAGGGCGCGAAGCTACGCTATCCCGGAGAGAAGACTTTGCGCATTCGCGCCGAGAATCTTGAACTCGGCCTGCCCGTAGAACCGAATGTCTGGGAGCAGATTTTGGCGATGTAAGATGGTTTCGATTACGATGCTGATTCAGGAGGCGCGATGGCAACGCTTGCCGAAAAACTTCTTCTCAAGGATCACGACGAAATCCTGGTTCTCAATGCGCCCGAGAGCGTTGAGCCGGAGATAGCCCGTTTGCCCGCAGCCAAGATTCATCGCAGCCTCAAGGGGCTCCGCGATGTTCGCTTCTCCCTCGCCTTCGTCACCCGCCAAAACGAAGTGGATACGCTTGCCTCACAGCTTGTTGCGCGAGCCAAAGGCGACGCCGCGCTCTGGTTCGCCTATCCCAAGGGCACATCGAAGAAGTTCAAGTGCGACTTCAATCGCGACACTGGCTGGGATGCTCTCAAGGCCGCGGGCTTTGACACCGTGCGCGCCGTCGCCATCGACGAAGACTGGACCGGGCTTCGCTTCCGCCGCAAAGAGTACATCAAGGCGCGGTCTTGATCGGCCGAGCAAACGACCGGCTAACTCCGCTACACAATAAACAACCCCGGCAGCACTTCCCCGGCCTTGCCTTCCACCACATGCGTAAACGCGGCGGCATTCAGCGGCGCCTCCGGTCCCACGTAAACCGTCCGCGCCCCACGCTGCCGCGCCCAATGCACAAAGTTGGCCGCCGGATAGACGGACCCTGAAGTTCCCACCACAACCATCAGCGTTGCCTTCTGAATCTCCTCCTGGATTCGGTCCATCTCCAGCGGAATCTCGCCGAAGAAAACAATGTGCGGACGCAATCGTCCTCCACAAGCGCACCGCCCCACCTCGTCCAGGTTTCGATAGACTTTCCGATCCTCAACCGGCGGCCTTCCACACTCGCGTTCGCACCGTGCCTTGGCCAATTCCCCATGCATGTGCACCAGGCGCACTGACCCTGCCCGCTCATGCAGGTCGTCCACATTCTGCGTGCAAAGAAAGAAGCGCTCGCCAAGCTGCGCCTCCAGCTCCGCCAATGCAAAGTGCGCCGGATTCGGCTCAGCCTTCGCGCCATCCGCCCGCCGCCCCGAGTAGAAATCCCACACCAGCGCCGGATTCCGTTGCCACGCTTCAGGTGTGCACACATCTTCGATCGAATGCCCCGCCCACAGCCCGTCCGAGGCGCGAAAGGTAGGCAGCCCACTCTCCGCGCTGATGCCGGCGCCCGTCAGCACAAATACGCGATCGTCTGGCGAAATGGAAATCTTGGTCATTGTCTTGTCTCCGACGATATAGCGGGTCCGGGGTTGGTCTAATCCCAGGTCTCAAAATCGAAACCTGGGGCACCCAGCTGTTTGCTGATCACTGATCACTGACCACTGCTTTTCACGGCTCCAACAGAATCTTCCCCGTCGTCTTGCGCGCCTCGAGATCGGTCTGCGCCTGGGCTGCCTCAGCAAGCGGATAGATATGCTCAGTCCTCAGCTTGAGTTTGCGCTTGGCCGCCCATCCCAGCACATCCCCAGCGCGAGCCTCGAGCTCCGCACGCGTGGCGATGTAGTGCCATAGCGTGGGACGAGTGATAAACAGCGATCCCTTCCCGCTCAGTTGAATCAGATCGAAGGGAGGCACAGGTCCGCTCGATGCGCCAAACAGCGCCAGCAGCCCGCGCGGCCGCAGGCAGTTTAGGCTGCCGTCAAAGGTCGTCTTGCCCACCGAGTCGTACACCACATCCACGCCCTTGCCGCCGGTAAGCCGCTTGACCTCCGCCTCGAAGTCCTGTTCGGTATACAGAATCACATCGGAAGCGCCCGCCTCGCGCGACAACTCCGCCTTGGCAGCCGTCGAAACTGTGGAAATGACGCGCGCGCCCAAACGCACCGCCATCTGCGTCAGCAGCAGCCCCACGCCCCCGGCACCGGCGTGAACAAGCGCCGTGTCACCGGCCTTGAGCGGGAACGTCGAGTAGGCCAAGTAGTGCGCCGTCATGCCCTGCAGCATCGCTGCGGCCGCCTTTTCAGGGCTCAGCCCTGCCGGCGTCTTCACCAATTGCGTCGCGGGAACCAGAGCGTACTCGGCATAGCTGCCCAGCACGCTCACCGACGCCACCGCATCCCCGGCAGCAAATCCTGTCACGCCGGGACCCAACTCCTCCACCGTGCCCGCGGCCTCGCTGCCCGGCGTCAGCGGAAGCGCGGCCTTATACACGCCCTTCCGGAAATACACTTCAATGAAGTTGACCCCTGTGGCCTCGACGCGGATCAACACCTGCCCCGGTCCCGGCTCGGGAATGGGCAAATCGGCCAGCTTCAAAACCTCCGGCCCGCCAGTTTCGTGAATCTGGATAGCTTTCATGCCACGTAAGAATGCACCCTCAGACCCGCCCGCTGCAAGCGCCAAAGCATGGAACAGGGAACGGGGAAAACGCGAATCGCCGCCCAGGCACTGCCCAGACGGGGCTTTTCAGTTTCCGATCTCCGATCTCTGAACCCTGATCTCTGTTTCTCAGTCCCTGTCCGACAACATGCTCTGCTCTTCGGCGGAATTCAAACGCACCAGGCGATGCACCGTGTACGGTGTTCGCTGCTGGCCGGTGTAATAGTGACGCACCAGCAGTTCGCCCAGCAGCCCGATGGCCAGCAGCTGAATGCCGGCCACGATCAGCACCGCGCCGATCACAAACATCGGTCCATGCAGATCCATCACATTCCGATGAGGCTCAAGAACCTTCATCCCCAGCAACACGCTCGAAATCACGCTGCCTACCAGAATGCTCAATGCGCCGAAGCCGCCGAAGAAATGCATTGGGCGGCTCATGTACTTGAGCAGAAATCGGATCGTCATCAGATCGAAGAAGACGCGGAAGGTGCGCCCGAGGCCGTAGTGGCTCTTGCCGCGTTCCCGGTTCGTGTTCCGGATGGGAATCTCGCAGATCGACGCGCCATACCAGCTGGCCAGCGCCGGAATGAAGCGGTGCATCTCCCCGTAGAGCGGAATACTCTGAATCACCTCGCGGCGATAGGCCTTGAAGGTCGTACCGAAGTCGTGAATCTCCACGCCCGACAACCTGGCCATCAGCCAGTTCGCACAGTGGGAAGGAATGCGCCGCATTATCAGGTTGTCGATGCGCTCTTTGCGCC
>Ga0224559_1000748_pt1 | contig 19772 bp, 16 predicted proteins | sample 714S33034metaG_FD_180676 | JGI IMG/M metagenome (GOLD analysis project Ga0224559, IMG submission 180676) | Peat soil microbial communities from Stordalen Mire, Sweden - 717 S3 30-34 | ecosystem: Environmental > Terrestrial > Soil > Wetlands > Peat | place: Sweden: Norrbotten County, Stordalen... | reverse complement strand
ATTCATCCACATACTCACCAAGCCAGTGATATCTCCGGGCGTAACGAGTTTCTTTATTCATTCCCTGTTGAATTACTGCCCATTTCCCTTCTTCAGTCAATATAAATGAGTGATGGTATAATTGGTAACCATCTTGTATGCATGAGTTATCGATCTTGGCTGATATCCTACTTGAATGTACAAGATCATCGATTTTTCTAGTTGAGAGTGAGAATAAATCTCCAGCAGCTTCTATATCTGCTGGTGTTTTTCTCGATGCATGCCCTTTACCACCTGCAACAACTATACCATGTTTTTCAGCATTTATAACAGTTTTTAGGGCACCAAAAGTTGTAGTAGTTGTTCCTGATGAATGCCAATCAAAACCCAAAACACATGAAAAGGCTTGGAACCAGTAAGGATCAGAAATACGTCTTAGAAACTCATCAGAGCCGTATTCGTAAAGTATTACCTCTACAACGCCTTCTGTTAATTTTACCATCCTGTTGAATAACCACTTAGGCGCTTTTCCCCCATGAAGTGGTAAATTGACAACACCCCTTGACTGCATATTAATACCTTTTTTCATTATAAAATTTTAAATTATTTTTAAAATCTTGATATTTACACTCTTCTTATATATTTCATTATGTCTAAACATACTATTAATCTCAAATATATTTACATTAAAATATTTTATTAAAATTTGGATAGGGAGGATAATATGCCAATAAATCAGACAGAAACTAATCTTGAAGCAATCACAGTAACTATAGCATTACTTGAAAAACAGGAAAATATTGATGAGGAATTGCTACAAAAATTAAAGGATGAAAGGTCTAGTCTTTTAAAAAAACTCAGGGTTCTTGAATAATCCTAAACTATTATTTTTTAAGTTATCCAGTTAAATATATTGATTAATCCTATTTTTAAGAAGCTTTTAACATCCTATCTATTGCAACCTTTGCCTTTTCAGCTGTTACTCTTGGAACCTTAACCTCAAACTCCTGGTTAATTAAGGCATTTTTGACTTTGTCTAGATTGGTTAATTTCATATTTTCGCATATTGCATCTTTTAAAGCAGGAATTATTGTTTTATCAGGATTTTCTCTTTTAAGTCGTGTAACAAGGTCGACTTCAGTTCCTATTATAAAGATTTCCTTATTCGACTCAGAAACATGTTTTATCATCCCACCCGTACTTAGGATGTAATCTGCATATTCTTGGACTTCGGGATCACATTCCGGATGGACTAATATGTCTGCATCAGGATATTTTTCCCTTAAGAAGTATAGATCACCTAAATTAAACATTTTGTGGACGTAACAATGCCCTCCTTCAGGTGCTGGTATGATCTGTTTATCTTTAAGTTGATGAGAAACGAACCATGCAAGGTTCATATCAGGGCCGAAAAGTATTTTATCCTCTTTAAGGCTTTTAACTATTTTAACTGCATTTGCTGATGTACAGAGTATGTCTGCTTCTGCTTTTGCTTCTGCTAGTGTATTCACATAGAGAACAACAGCTGCATCAGGATATCTCTTTTTATAGGTTTTAATTTCATTAGCCGTTAACATATAGGCCATTGGACATTCTGCATTTTTATCGGGAAGAACTATTCGTTTATCAGGGTTTAAAATAGCTGCGGTCTCTGCCATGAAATCAACTCCACAGAATACTATCAGATCTGTGTCTGTGATCTCAGATGCTTTAATACAAAGTTCAAGTGAATCCCCTATAAAATCTGCAATTTCCTGTATCTCTCCGGTTTGGTAATTGTGTGCAAGTATAATAGCATTTTTATCTTTTTTTAGTGCTATGATCTCCTTTTGAAGTTCATTCAACATGTTATCGCCTTTTAATTTTTAAAAATTAATTTTATAGAAAATTGATATTTAAGAAAATTCAAATTCTTTTTTTAATTACTCAATAATCAATTAAACATTTTATTATCTAATTTCTATTTTCCTTTGATAAATAGATTTATCTTAATAAATAATTAATGGATTTTACAGATTTAAATAACCTGCCTTAATATTAAATCTAGGTATCATTAAATAAAAAAGATTATTTTTACCTTATATTTCTGCACCCTTAAGTGCACCTATACAATGGCAAGTTCTTTCATCGGTCATTTTTGAGATGGCAGTATCCATGAGTGTTAACAGATCGTGCTTCTTCTTATCCATAATTTCAAAAACTTCGTCTATGGTCAGATTGGTTGGAGATATTGAAGCGGCATAGTTTGATACTGTTGATATGCTCGCATAACATATTTCAAGTTCTCTGGCAAGTACAGCTTCCGGTAATCCTGTCATACCTACTACTGTACCGCCTAACAGTCTGAACATTTGGATTTCGGCTGGTGTTTCAAATCTTGGACCTTCAGTACAAACATAAACACCACCATCGATCACTTTACCAGATGAACTAATTGTCTTTCTTAAATCGTTGCAGTAAGGATCTGTGACGTCAATATGCACAGTTCTGTCATCGTAGAATGTTCCATTTCGAAGTTTAGTAAAATCAATAAAGTCATGAGGTATAACAAAATCTCCGGGCTCTATCTCTCTTTCAAGAGATCCTACTGCATTTGTTGCAATAATCCTGTTTACGCCTAGTTTTTTCATAGCATAAACATTTGCACGATAATTAACCATATGTGGAGGTTTAGAATGTCCTTTAGAATGTCTAGACATGAATGCTACTTTTTTTCCATGGAGTTTGAATATTGAAATCTCTGGAGAATTACCATAAGGGGTTTTTAAAACTTTTTTATCGATTTCATCACCCATGGTAACTATTTCATACACACCTGTGCCGCCGATTATTCCTATCATTTAGTTGTTCCTATAATTTTTTTTATAATTACTAATTTTTTTGAGTTCTAATTTAAAAAAATAAAGATATTTATTATCCCTTAGCAACTCCTATTGGTACCATTTTACCGACTAAAAGGGATATTCCTGATTTATGGCAAGTTCTCACAACTTCATCGACATCTTTATAAGCCCCTGGAGCTTCTTCCGCTACAACTGGCATTGAATTAGCTTTTATTGTGATGCCTTTAGATTCTAACATCTTTTTAACTTCATGACCATTATACTCACGTTTTGCACCTGCTCTACTCATTTTACGCCCAGCACCGTGGGCAGTTGATCCAAAAGTTTCATTCATTGCATTTTCTGTTCCATGTAATATGTAAGATGCTGTTCCCATGGTACCGGGGATCATAACAGGCTGTCCAATTGCTCTGTACTCTTTAGGAACTTCTTCTCTTCCAGGCCCAAATGCCCTTGTAGCACCTTTTCTATGGACATAAACATCGGTTTTTTTACCTTTTATCGTGTGGGACTCTTTTTTGGCAATATTATGTGCAACATCATAGATTATACCCATATTCATTTCTTCAGCATCCCTTTTGAATATCTCTTCGAAGGATTCACGAACCCAATGGACTATCATTTGTCTGTTAGTCCAGGCATAGTTGGCTGCACCAGCCATGGCTTTGAAATAATTTTGAGCTTCATCAGAATCTACAGGAGCACATGCTAACTGGCGGTCTGGAAGATTTATGTTGTAAGTTTTATAAGCTTTGTCCATTGTTCGAAGATAATCTGCACATATCTGATGTCCACATCCGCGTGAACCAGAGTGTATCATGACTGTTATTTGACCTTCTTCAATACCAAAGACCTTAGCTGCTTTTTCATCAAATATTTCTTCCATTTTCTGGATTTCAAGGAAATGGTTACCTGATCCAAGTGATCCTAATTGTGGAACACCTCTCTTCTTGGCTTTATCGCTTACCTTCTCAGAATCGGCTGCATCCATTTTACCATTTTCTTCAAGATATTTGAGGTCTGAATCCCAACCGTAACCATTTTCAACAGCCCATTCAGCCCCATTATTCAATACGTCATCTATTTCCCCTTCTTTAAGTCTTAATTTTCCTTTACTCCCTACACCTGAAGGAATATTTTTAAAGAGTGCGTCTACGAGTTCATTTATTCTAGGTTTAACATCGTCTTCTGTTAGGTTGGTTCTCAATAATCTTACTCCACAGTTTATATCAAATCCTACACCGCCAGGACTGATAACCCCATTTTTAGCACTGAAAGCTCCAACTCCACCAATACTGAACCCATATCCAAAATGGATATCTGGAAGTCCGATTGAAAACTTTTGAATACCAGGTAAACATGCAACATTTGCAACTTGATCAAGGGCACCCTTTTCAACAGTTTCAATCGCATCATCATCGAGGTATATCCTTCCAGGGACTCTCATTCCCTTTTTATAATATGTTGGAATTTCCCATACGCAATCTCTAACTTTTTTTAATTCTTCTGTAACCATAAACAAACTCTCCAAAACAAACTTTTATCCTATAATTTTTTATATGTTAATTTTCAAGCATATCTTAACTTTTAACTAGTATTATTATAAAATTGAGCTAATAATTTAATTCGTAGTTTCTGATAATTAACTTAAACAGACCAGATAACTAATATAAAACTTTTACATATTCCTATAAAATTTTATGTTCCAACTTATATAATCATATTATCCCACGTTTTCTATTATGAACAAAAATTGAATTATTTATCTTCTATAATTCCAAGTTTTTTATGCTGGGAAGCTATTTCATCGGCCATTTCATCTATTTTATGGTAGTCTTCGTCATTTGGGAATCCTTTTATAATTAATGGTGATATCATATCCACTTTCAAAGTACCGATCATTCCTGTTATCTGATCGAGCATCCTTCCACCCCATCCATAGGATCCCATGACTGAAACAAATTTTAACTTAGGTCGAAGGGCATTTGCAAGATATGTTGCATAGATCACACTAGGATGAGGGCCTGTTAATACTGTTGGCGAAGCAATTACCATTGTTGTTGCATCCACAAGGCCTAAAGCCACTTCCCCCATATCTGTATATGTTAAATTCAATGGTTTTGCTTTTACATTGCGTTCAACTAATGTATTGACCAAATGATCTACCATGCGTTGGGTACTGCCATGCATTGATATGTATGGTATTATAACTTCATTCTGTGTATTATCCGATGTCCAATCTGTATATGCATCTATAATAAATTGGGGATCATTATAAATTGGGCCGTGGCTAGGTGCTATTATTTCAATATCTATTTTATCCAGTTTCTCAAGGTGTTTCCTTATTATGGCCCTGAATGGCATCATTATTTCGGCGTAATATTTTTTAGCATTTCTATAGATATCTTTATCCGCATACAATTGGGTTGTTGCTCTGTGAGACCCGAAGAAATCACATGAAAATAGTATTTTATCCTCTTCAAGATATGTTACCATGGTATCTGGCCAGTGAACCCATGGGGTTATTAAAAATTTAAGATTTTTGTTGCCTAAATCTATAATATCTCCATCGTTTACAACCATAAATTTTTCTTCAGCAATAGGAAGAAATTCCATTAATAATCCTTTACATTTTGAATTTGTAATTACAACAGCATTCTCGTACTTTTCCAGTATGTTTGGTATGCTTCCTGAATGATCTTGTTCTGCATGGTTAACAATCAAGTAATCAACATCAACATCTAATTTTTCTAGATTATCTAATAATTCATGAGTTTTAGTTGGATCAACCGTATCTATAAGGGCGGTTTTTTCACTGCCTTTGATAAGATAAGAGTTATAACTTGTTCCATTAGGAATTTGTATTAGCTCATCAAAAATTCTCCTATCCCAATCAACCACACCCACAGAATATATGTCTTCTTTTATCTTCCTATAAATCATTTAAAATCACCCCTGAATCTATTATACCTCTCAGTACAAGTTAATTTTAAAGAACTTTATCGTATATTTCTCTATTTATAATCCATTATGGATTGAAGTCAATTGTATAATCTGGCGATTTCCAAGCAACGATTTAGAGTTCTAGATATTTTTATAGTACTAAATCATGTATTGAATGGATTTTTAGTTATTTAATTGTAATTATATACATGTATTTATAATCCGAAGCATAAAAAAGTTCTGATATAAAACCTTAAACACTCTTAAACATTATTTAAATCATTTAATCATGGATAGATTATTTTAAATCATCTTTTAATATCAATTTTCATGGATAAAGATAAGTGCAGTTGTAACCATAGTTATAATGAGAATGAATTGTTCGGGTGAATAATAATGATTAGCAAAGAAGAACTTGTTGATAAAATAGAAAATACAAAACTGGAACGAATTCCAAATTTAGGGGATTCTTATGAAAAAAGAATTTATTTAGATGATGATAACGTTTTAATTGTAGGTTATAATCAAGAAGAGAAATTTGATGTCGATGATCCGGATGAGGAAAAGGTTAGAAACTATTACTGGTACTGGGAACTTCGAAATTCTTTAACATGGGATGTACTGTTTGAAAATCAAGATAAAACCTATAATTTCTGTGAATCAGAGGTTGGAGGTTGGAGTGACAATGATCGTGTTGAAGATGTTGTTGGTGATATAGCAGAAGAAGATGTTTGTAGATGGAGTGAACAGGACTGGATTGAAGATATTTCTGAAGATATTGCTGATGAGGTTCTTGATTGGATTAAAACTCTTGGAAAAGAAGTTTAAATTCCATATTTATTTTCTTTAAAAAAATAGATAATTTAGGAGTAATATAAAATAAATTTTATTTAACTTCCTCAATAGAGTTGTAATCTGTTATTTCTATAGAAAATCCTTTTTCAAATGCTAATGTGAGTTTTAATTCAGGCCCTGTAATATCTTCAATTTGACCTGCTACATATTCGAGGAATCTTTTCCCCTTGAGCTTGCTTACGCCTACTTTCTTGAATGAAGTGTTATTTCCATCATGCTGACCAAGAACTATGCTCTTTCCAACAATTTTTATCCCATAGGTTTCTCCAATGTCTAAATTATCTGTATCCTCAAATATTATGGTTAGTTCTTCTAAAGAATTTTTATTGGAAGCTTTGGATTTCTTTTTGGAACATTTTATTGCTTTTTCTCCCCTGGCTTTTTCTAATTCCATCCAACTATCTTCTATAAATTCTTCTTCTTCAACATAATCCTCTTCAATAAATCCTTCATCGTCTTCGATCCATCCATCTTCTTCCATCATTTCGTCTCTCATCTATTCCACTCCTTTTAAATTTTACATTTCTAATCTACGAAGTTTTTAGCGTTTATTTGTATAACTAAATTTTTGTTCTAAGATTTTACAATGGAAGTTTTTATATCCATCTAAATTACTGATAAAATGTGTTTTAGTTGTAATGTATATAATACTTCAATATTTTTTTTTACTTTTTTTATATTTGTTATTTTATATTCTTATATTTTAATATTTTCTAAGTGTTAACTATGTCAATAGCCTTTATTATTGAACCGAATTGTTCTCCACTTATCAAATTGTTCATTAGTTCTTTTTCAACAACTTCGACCAATATGATAAACCTCCCAAACCATTTATTCAACAACTTATAAAGATCATTCTATTTCATCTTAATACATCTTATCAAACATGATTTATATATATTTTGATTTGATTCTATTATCTATGAAATACAAATTTCAATAAATACTTTTGATCTTAACATGATCTTGTGGACATGGATTGGACTTGTGGGCTTGGCAGATATATCCATTCGTTAATCTAATAATTTTAGCTAGAAAAGAACAAAATTATTTTCCTGCATTTATTTGTTTAAATCACCAAAATATTCATATGACCTACTAACAATTTGATATTTGACACACAGATGTCAGTTTTAAGGGTAAAATATTATTAAATCAGATTTTAGATATCCAGAATGACTTGCAGTATCACATTTAAATTTTCATCCTTAATATCCATCATGTGATAAGTTACAGCCTTTACTTCGGACCTTCTTTCGTGTTTTAGGGGATCAAATTCTTCGCCCCATGCTGTAGCAACTAGATAATATATTTCAGGTTTTTCATCCACTTCTGAATATATTTTAACATCAAATTTAGAGAAGACCAAGTACTCTGCATCATGGAAGAAAAGGAGTTCTGAAAGCCAGTCGTACAATAATGCTTGTTTATCTTCGGCTTCCAATTCGATTTGTTTTTCAATTGAATGTTTTATGGTCGAAGTATCGGTAATCACTTCAAACATTGCAATTGCTGCATTTTCAAAGGCATTACCAAGACTTTTTCCATAGGCTTTGTATCCTACATCTGCTGTTACATCGAAAAATTCGAATTTCAGATATGTTGAATTAATATTTTTATCCAATATTTTAACCTCTTAATCCTTCTTTTTGAATTTATCCTAACATTTTAATGAAATTTATATTTTTTAGGAACTAAAAAAAACCTTTATAAACGACTTATTACTTCTCAAACGCTCTCTATCTCTTCTTTTAAATAAGTTACTGTGATCCTTATAGTATGGAGGAATGATTATGCAGAAAATTTATGGAAGAAATGAAATACCAGATCTCAGAAAGAAAATAGGATTCATGGAATATTTAGGTTTAGAATATCTTGACCCCAAATCGTGCATGGTCATATTTGTTACTATCATGATTTTTGTTATTAGTGTAATGTGCGTTGTTGCATATCCAAACACTAACTTACCAGTAAACATGTAAATATTCCTATTTTTTGTTTTATTTTATTTAATCCGTTTAAGACATTTTAATATTTCTTCAATATCAAAACGTAGTATAATAATCCTAGAATTTCCCTTAACACCCTTACCTGTGAATTTTGTATCTATCAGTCTTAAGAATTCTAATTTGTTCAGTGTTCTATCGAATGATGCATAACTTGTAGATGTTTTACTGCTGAAACTCTTGTAAAGGTCTCCGGCAATAAGATCATCGCTATCGAACTCTGTAATGGTTTCTAAAAGGATTTTTTCATCTGCAGAAAGGGTTTTAAGTGTACTTTTGAGGCTTGTGGAGTCTGTATTTTTAAGTGCTTCCATCAAATGTTTTTTTTCTATTGTTTTGGATGCATCTGCTTCTGCAAAGTTTCCACTGACTCTTAACAGATCTATACCCATTCTAAGATCACCTGCAGATGATGCATGTTCAGCTATAAGCTCCAATAAATCGTCTGATATTACATTGGGATAAAATCCTGCCCTTATTCTATCCTTTAAGATATCAAACATCTCTTGAGTTGTATATGGTTCGAATATAATTTCTTGTGGTATGAACACGGAGTTAACATTTTTATCAAGCATATAACGGAATTCAATATCGGACAATATTGCAAATATGCCAGTTCTAACTCCTTTAAATTCCTCATGTGCTCTTAAAATGTCATAAAATATTTTATTTGCATTTTTACTATGGAAAAGATAGCTGACATCATCCAGTGCAACAACCATAGATTTTTTCTCAGTCTGTAAATGTTTCATTATACTTCCATAAATTCTTGAAAATGGAACACCGGTTTCAGGAGGCATATGACCAAATATTTTGTTGTATATTTGGGAAAATATATTGAAACGTGTTGTATGAAGTTGGCAATTTACATAAACACAAACAACTTTATCAGAATTTCTCTCTACTATGTTAAAGATCTTGTTTATTGCTGTTGTCTTCCCTGTGGCAGGAGACCCCAAAACCACTGTGTTTATTGGACGACCTCCTCTAAGGGCAGGTCGTAAACATATTGCAAGTGCTTCCATTTGGGATTCCCTGTGTAGATAATTTTCAGGGACATAATCTGGATTAAAAGCATCTATATCCTTGAATATGGTCTCATCATAGAGAAGTATATCATCGATACCCATGTTTTCTTATCTGGTTGGCTTTGATTATAATAATATTGGTAGTAAAAAAAATATAATAAAAAATAGAAATAGGTTTATTGTTGTGTATGGTTAGGGATCTCATTAAAACTAATATCCGGAACACCAAGGACTTTTTCTCCATAGGATAAATTGAAGATATTGATATTTTCATTTTCAGCTGCCCATTCTACCAGTTTTTTGGCGTATTTTAATTTCATTTCCTTAATATTATCGGCTTTTCCTTCATTTTCTTTAATATTTGGTCTAGAATAACGTGTTATAATTTTTCCAAAGTCCATCCCGGCCAAAAATATGTTTTTAGTCCCTAATTTTATTGCTAGAAATAGACACCTATCTCCATCTGTAAATCCACCAAAATTGTAAACATTTTCAAGAGGATTACTTTGTGTGGTTGCTAAAATATTATCAAGAACTGGAACATATTTTTTTATATTTTCTATATTATTCCCATGGGCATGTACAACCATAACAGCACCATTTCTATTAGAATTTATAATATCATCAATTTTACCATCAAGATCAGTAACAACTATATCTGGAATTATTCCTTCTTCTAAAAGAGCTGTTACTGCACCATCTGCACATATCAGTGTGAAACTGCCAATTCCTACTGTATTAATCTCTTTAATGTTCCGTTTGAGAGATGGTCCTGCTCCAAAGATAATTGTGTTGGATTTGATGGATATATCCTGGGGTGACAAGCTATTTCTATCTTGAAGAAGTTTTTTGAGCATTTCTGCAGACTTTTCATCCATTTCTCTATCGAATCTGAATTCTTCCAATATCTCTTTATACCATGAAAACCATACATCAAGATTCATATACATGAGTTGTTAAATCAAATATAAATAAAGTTTTCTAGCTATAAAATCGGAGGTTTTTTTAGATGTATGAGACGTTGCTGATGATACCAGGACCTACAATGGTTTCCCCAAGAGTCTTAAAGGCCATGTCAAAGAGCATAGTGAATCACAGGAGTGCTATTTTTGGTGAGATTCTTAATGACACCAATGATATGATGTCAGAGGTATTTCAGACTGAAAATAAGTCATATTTAATTACAGGTTCAGGTACAGCCGCAATGGAAGCAGCCATTGGAAACGTGATTGAAAAGGGTGATAAGGTTCTTAACATAGTTGGTGGAAAGTTCGGTGAGAGGTTCATGCAGATAACTGAAACCCATCAAGGAATTCCAGTTGAACTAGAAGTTGAATGGGGTCATGCTGCGAATCCTGATGATATTCGTTACATACTTGAAGAAGAGGAAGATATTAAAGCCGTTACAATGGTTCATAATGAAACCTCAACAGGAGTTGCTAACCCCATAGAAGAGGTAGGTAAGATCCTTAAAGATTATGATGCTCTCTATGTTGTTGACACAGTATCCTCTCTAGGAGGGGCTGATGTACAGGTTGATAATTATGGTATTGATATGTGTGTTACGGGTTCCCAGAAATGTCTTGCTGCACCACCCGGAATGGCTGCAATCACTTTAAATGATGATGCATGGGATGTTGTCGATAAAACCGAATCCAAAAATTACTATCTGGATATGAAAAGTTACAGGAAAAGCGGAGATAAAAAAGTCCCAGAAACACCATACACCCCATCTGTGTCACTCATGTATGCCATGAATGAAGCATTAAATATAATAATGGAAGAAGGTCTTGAAACAAGGATAAAACGACATGAACAGGCTGCAAAAGCCACAATCAATGGTGTTAAAGCCATGGGTCTGGAACTTTTCGCAAAAGAAGATGTTTCATCCACTACAGTTACTGCAATTAATATTCCTGATGGAATGACAGACAAAAACCTCAGAGGTACTATGCGTAATAAATACCGGATTGAATTGGCAGGCGGACAAGACCATCTTAAGGGAAATGTTTTCAGAATAGGTCATATGGGAAATATCACTCATAGAGAGATAATTTCGACTATAGCGGCACTGGAAATGACATTAAAAGAATTTGGTTATGAAATAGAATTGGGAACTGGAGTTGCTGCAGTACAAGAAACTTACATGCCTGGAAACAATACTCTCGAATTATTTTAATTCATTTCCTTTTTATTCTTTCTTTTTAGTCTTCATTTTTTTCTCAATACTTTTTAAGATTTTGCACCATGTGGATTATATTTTATAAACTCATTACAATCATATATTTAAAAAAATGAGCCTGTCTCATAATTCAAAATCTAGAAAAAAATAAGTATTTATATGCCTTTAAATTCGAAATAATCAAATATTAGAATTGTAGAACATATTTGTGAGACAGCTTCAAAATTAAAAAAATAAGTTTATGGACAGTTTAATTTTATTATATTGTTAAGTAGAACTATAATTATACTCCCTTAACAATAGATGCAATAGTTTTAAGGACTATTGGTCCGTCTGTCCATGTTCGTCTTGCTATATATGTTGGCCTCAAATAAAACTCTTTAAAAGCTTTTTTCTGCAGTTTCCTAAGCTCTTCTAATGAACAGTCAACAGTTTCAAGCACGGGACTTAGAAGTGTGTATTTTGACCAATCATTTATTTTTATCAGATTTTCGCTTGCAGCTTTAAGGTAGAATTCTGTGCCGGGATATGGTGTAGCTAATGAAAACACAGCATATGATGGTTCTAGGGTTTTAACAAATTTGATGGTATTTAATATGCTCCTTTTGGTATCTCCGGGCATTCCAAGCACTACTGATGCAATTGTTCTCATACCATATTTTTTTGTAAGCTCAAAGGTTTTTTTGATCCTGTTTATGTCGGTTTTTTTGTTAATTTCATTTAACAATTGTTGGTCAGCAGACTCAACTCCTAAAAACATGGTTATGCACCCAGCATCCTTCATGGTTTCTAAAAGTTTTTCAGATACTGTATCCACACGGGCTGTACATCCCCAGTAGTTATCGAGTCCTCTATCTTTCATGGTTTCACATATCTCGTACACTCTTTTATGGTTAAATGTGAATGTATCATCCATGAAAGCAACCATCTCAATATTATGATCATCCACCAAATGTTCCATTTCATCAACAACATTTTCAGCGGATCTTAAACGAAGTTTTTGACCATGCATTGCTGATGATGCGCAGAAAGAACATTTATATGGGCATCCTCTTCCTGATATGATTGTACCGGTTGTAAGTTTCATATTAAGAATTTTATATTCGTCCATTGGAAGTAAATGCCTTGCAGGAAATGGGATACTATCTAAATCTTCAATTATAAGCCTTGGAGGTGTGGTAAATTCTTTGGTGGCTATTCCATTAACTTTCCTCAAATCTGTACCATTTTCAACCGCATCTACCAGTTCAACCATTGTTTGTTCACCCTCGCCGCATACAATAATATCAACGAAGTCATTTTTTAAGATCTCCAAATAGGTAAAGGTAGGATGATAACCTCCAAGAACGGTAACAGCATTTGGACAAATTTCTTTCGAAATTTGGGCGGTTTTAAGAGCGCTTCCAATAGTTGGTGTAACAGATGTTATTGCAACCACGTCTGGAGAATAGGCTTGAATTTCTTTTTTAACAGCTTCATGTTCTAATTCAAGAGCAGGGGCGTCTAATATCTTCACTGTTATACCATTTTTTTCAAGCATAGCTGCTATATATGCTATGCCTAATGGGGGGGCCACTAAGCCAATAAATTTGTATTTAGATGAGCTGTACGGTGGGTTTATCATTAAAACTTTCATTTTGAAACCTCGGGGAGTGGTATTTCCTCATTTTTATCAACTACAATTTCTATGAGGTATGGTTTTTTAAAACTTAAAGCTTTGTATACTGCCTTTGAAATTTGTCCTGGTGAATCAACCTTCATAGCGGGGATATGATATGCTTGTGAAAGTTTTATGAAGTTAGGATTTTTAAGTTCTACTTGGTAACATTTACCATAATCTCTATCTTGCCACTGTTTTATTATTTTAAGAGAACTATTATTTATTATGCACACTAAAATGGGCAGATCATATTCATTAATCGTTGCTAATTCTTGGGAGGTCATCTGGAAGTCTCCATCACCAACTACTGCTACAACAGTCTTATCGGGGTTTGCAAAAGCCGCGCCAATTGCTCCAGGAATACCATATCCCATTGGACCAAAACCACCCGAAAAAATAAGGCCAAATGGAGTTTTAACGGATATCATGAGAGTAACCCATGTGGTGTGTGTTCCAGCATCATTTACAATTATTGATTCATTTGAAGCATCCAATATTTCTTTTATTGCTTTTTGAGGTTTTATAGGTACATCAGGATAATCAGTATCTATATGGAACTTATTAGAAAGTTCTTGAATCTTTAAAAGCCACATTTTATTAGTTTTGACCTGAACATCCATTATCATTCCAAGAAATTCTTTTATATCACTCTGTATTTTAATATCTCCCTCTAATACTTCCTCATCTATGTTGACATGAATTATTTTACAGTTACCAACACCTACTATTGTTCTTTCTGAAAATCTACATCCTAAACCTAAAATGAGGTCACAATTCTTTCCTGCATAATTTGCAGCGTCTGTGCCACGTAAACCAATCATTCCAAGAGAGAGGCTATTTTCTTCCGATATAATACCGCGCCCGGGATAGGTGGTTGCTACGGGAATATCATGATTTTCAGCAAATTTTAACAATATATCTGAGGCATGTGACCATATAGCTCCAGCTCCAGCTAGGATGAGGGGCTTTTCAGAGTTTTCAAGTAGTTTATAAACATTTTTTATAGTATCAGGATCAATTTTCTGTTTGTAATTTTTATCATTTAATGATTCTACGATTGATGCATCAACATAATTTTCAAGCACATCTTTTGGAAAATTGAGATGGATAGGTCCTTTTTTATGATATTTAATTGTTTCAAATGCACTTTTAAGTGCTAAAATACCTTCTTCGGGAGTTCTAATATCAAAGCTTTCCAAAGTGATGGGTTTGAAAACAGCACAAATATCTATGTCTTGAAATTCGTTTCTACCTTTTATATCAGTTGGAACATCACCAGTAATTACAATAATTGGAATTGAATCTTTATATGCTGTTGCAATACCCATAACTAGATTCATGGCTCCAGGACCGCCAGTAGCAGTACAAACTCCAACATTTGCTGATGTCCTTGAGTATCCATCTGCTGCATGTGCAGCACCTTGTTCATGCCTCATTAACACATGTTTCACTTGGGATTGACGCATAGCATCATAGAATGGCAGTATTTGTTCACCAGGATGGCCGAATATGAATTTAACATTGTGAAATTCTAAAATTTTTATAAGTGCATCTGCACATCGGAGCGTATTGGATTTCATTAATTCTTCTATATTATTTTCACGTTTTATAAATTTTGGGTCTATAAATTTATTAATAAAATATTAATATTCCAAATTAGAAAATAAATATGAAAATGTAATTATCTGTTACAATTGAAGATAATTATGAATTAAATTCATTAAAAGCTGTTATAATCTTAATTAAATAATTTTTATCATACAAAAAGTTGTATAAAAAGGTTTAAGAGGGGATATTAAATGTCTAAGGATTTAGATTCTTTACTTAAAGAAAAGAGGATTTTTGAACCTTCGAGAACATTAGTTGATGAAACGAACATCAAAAAATGGATGGATGAACATGATATTTCTGATTATGATGAACTATTAAAAAATGCAGAAGCAAATCCCGAATGGTTCTGGGATGATCTTGCAAGGGAACTTGAGTGGTATATACCGTACAAGAAGACAGTTGAATGGAACCCTCCCCATGCAAAGTGGTTTCTGAAAGGAAAGTTTAATATAATACACAATGCACTTGATAGGCACGCAAAAGGGGCTAATAAAAACAAAACTGCATTTTTATGGGAAAGCGAGTCTGGTGAAGTTCGGCGCATAAGTTATTATGAACTGTACATCGAAGTCAATAAATTTGCAAACGCACTCATGTCTCTGGGAATTGGTAAAGGAGATACTGTCAGCATATATCTACCAATGATACCTGAACTTCCAATAGCAATGTTAGCATGTGCGAAGATAGGTGCAATCCATTCTGTTGTATTCTCGGGGTTTTGGGCAAAAGCATTCCAAGATAGAATAAATGATGCAGAATCTAAGGTTGCAATAACCGCAGATGGTTTTCCTAGGAGAGGAAAACTTTTAAATCTAAAGGAAAATGTGGATAAAATACTTGAGAATACTCCATCAATTAAAAATTTAATCGTTGTAAATCATGCAGACGTTCCAGTTAAAATGGAAGAAAACAGGGATGTTTGGTGGCATGAAATCATGGAAAATATGGATATTGAATGTTCTACCGAGGAGATGGATCCAGAAGATCCATTATTTATTTTGTATACTTCTGGAACTACAGGAAAACCAAAGGGAGTTGTCCATGTCCATGGTGGTTACGCTGTTGGAGTTTATAGTACTCTCAAATTTGTTTTTGACATTAAACAGGATGATGTGTGGTGGTGTGCTGCTGACATAGGTTGGATTACAGGCCACAGCTATATTGTTTATGCACCTCTTATTATGGGAGTTACGTCTTTGATATATGAAGGAACGCCCGACTACCCAGATCCTGGTAGAATATGGAATATGATTGAAAAATATGGAGTTTCTGTTTTTTACACTGCACCAACAACAGTCAGGATGTTCATGAAATTCGGTGAAAAATGGCCTGAAAAATATGATCTTAGTTCTCTACGTCTTTTAGGAAGTGTTGGTGAACCCATAAACCCTGAAGCATGGGTATGGTACTATAAAATTATTGGTCGAGAGAAATGTCCTATTATGGACACATGGTGGCAGACTGAAACAGGAATGCATTTAATAACTCCATTACCCATTTCCAAACTCAAACCGGGTTCGGCTGTTAAACCATTCCCTACTGTGAAGGCGGATGTTATTGATGATAATGGAAATTCTTTGGTTGGTGATGGTGGACACTTGGTAATTAAATCTACATGGCCATCAATGTTCAGAACATTGTACAAAGATCCTGAGAGATATATTGAGGCTTATTGGAGTAGTTTTGAAAACACGTATCTTAGTGGAGATGTGGCAAGAAAGGATGAAGATGGATATTTTTGGATACAAGGAAGGGAAGATGATGTTTTGAATGTTGCAGGACATAGAATAAGTACTGCAGAAGTAGAATCTGCTCTTGTAAGTTTCCCCGGTGTTGCTGAGGCAGCTGTAGTTGGAAAACCTGATGAAATAAAGGGTGAAGAAGTATGCGCCTTTGTGGTTCTTAAACAAAACTACATAACAAACGAAAACATAGAATCTGGACTAAGACATCATGTAAGGTGTGAAATAGGCCCAATAGCTACTCCTGTTTGTGTGAATATAGTTTTTGATCTTCCAAAAACTCGTTCTGGTAAAATAATGAGAAGAGTAATTAAAGCTAAGATTAAAGGTGAACCAGTTGGTGATATCAGCACATTAGCAAATCCTGAAGCAGTTGATGAGATACATAAATTAGATTAGGGTAAAACACATCACTTAACTTTTATCGTATTTATTCTATTTTTTTATTTATATTTTGAACATGAATTAAAAAAAAATCTATTTGGATATTTATGGATCTATTACTCAAGTTTCATCTACAAATCTCTCTAAAAATCCCGTAAACCTATTGATAAAATTTGAAAGTGGTCCAAGACGATATCCTACTTGTTTAATGATTATTAAATCTCTCATTTCCAATGCTTTTGTTAATCCCAGTAAAATAATGTATACGAATGGTAAGATTATAAGTGATAATATGAGTCCTAATATAGTTTTAGGCATTAATAAAAGACCTAATCCTAATATAAATGACGCTATCGTTACTTTAAATAAATTGAAGTATGGTAATTCTGTTTTGGTAACTCTCATGGTTGTTACGGTTGTAAGAACCATTACCATGAATGAAGCAATCATAGTTGCAATTGCTGCCCCATTTAAATGATATATAGGCACTAATAATATTGTTAAAATTAAATTAGTTACTGTTCCTACTGCCAAGAAGTACATGGCAGGATAGGGTTTTCCAGCTGCCTGAAGTACACTTGCTGATATTCCGTATATTGAGAAAAATGCCATACCAATTACCAGAATACTCATGGCTGTGCCTGAAAAGCTGTAAGCTAGAGGGGCTCTTGGAAATAAAAGAAGCATAATTGGTTTTCCTAATATTATAACTACTGCACAGATGGGAAGAAGGACAATTAATAAGTATCTGTAAGAATGTATAACATACCTTTTCACTAAATTGTTTCCATTTAATGCTAAAGCTTCTGAAGCTGCAGGTAAAAGTGCAACAGCTACAGATGTGGATATTACAAGGGGTAATCTTGCTATTGGACTTGCAATGTTATAATACCCAAGTTGACTAAAACCTAAATGCAAGGGGATCACAAAGTTTCCAGCTTGAAATAGGGTAAGTTCAGCCAAACCCGTGACTATAATTGGTGAACTAAATATCAATAGTTTTTTTATCAATTTAGATTCGTTTACAGGAATTTCAGGTATCTTAGCATCTTTTAAACCGTCCCATAAATAAAATTTGAAAATTAACAATGCTGAAAGTGATGCAATGGCGAAACCCACCAAAGTCCCTAGTACTGCTCCTAAAACATAAAATCCTATTTTTATGAATACTACGGCCATACCAATCATGAATATTTGCTCAAATATTCTTGTTATCATAATGTCTGTCATGCGTTGATATCCCTGGAAAACACCTCTAAACAATCCTAAAATAACACTGAAAGGCGCTATAAAACTGACAGCTTGGAATAATATAACGAGTTCAGGACCACCATTAAAATAATTTGCTAATGGTTTGGCAAGTAAGAAAAATACTACAGTAAATATGATACTCATGGAGACCATGATCTTAAAAGATGATTTAATAATCTGTTTCACCATGTATGTATCGTCTTTAGCCAGATATTCAGAGACATATTTGGCAATGGCTGGTGGGAGTCCTGCAATGGCTATTAAAATTAGTATCCATTGGAATGACATAACAAGACTTAACATCCCATAACCTTGTATTCCAAGGAGCGACTGTGTTAATACCATATAAAGATAGCCACCAATCCTGAAAACTATGGTACCTATGAGAATGATGAAACTACCCTTCAACAATTTTTGCATAATTCTTGTTAACTTTAACCCTATTTATGGATTATGTATGAATTAATAAAAAAAATCACTTTCTTAGATTATTTATGAAAATAAATAAATAAATACAAAAATTTTTAATATATTAAAACTGAATTAGATATGATAAAAAAAAGATTTTATAATTGTTTCTTGAGTTATAAAAAGTTTGAATAATGTTTATTTGACTTTTTATTTTTATGAAATAATTTTAAATTTAATAATTAACAACTGGAGGAATTTTATGTTACATGGAACCGAGGTTTTAAAGAAAGGATTTGCAAAGATGACTAAGGGTGGAGTAATTATGGATGTCGTTAATGCAGAGCAAGCTGTAATTGCCGAAGAATCTGGTGCAGTCTCTGTTATGGCTCTAGAGAGAGTACCTTCTGATATTCGTGCAGCAGGTGGCGTTGCAAGAATGGCTGACCCTTCTAAAGTTATTGAGATAATGGACGCTGTTAGCATTCCAGTAATGGCTAAGGTACGTATTGGCCATTTTGTTGAAGCACAGGTACTTGAGCATCTTGGGGTGGATATGATCGATGAGAGTGAAGTTTTAACACCCGCCGATGAACAATTCCATGTAGATAAGAAAAAATTTACCATACCATTTGTATGCGGTGCACGTAACCTTGGTGAAGGTTTAAGGAGAATCGATGAAGGGGCTGCAATGATCCGTACCAAGGGTGAAGCAGGTACAGGTAATGTTGTTGAAGCTGTTAGGCATATGAGAAAAATATTGGGTACCATTAGAGAACTTAAGGATAAGACAGAAGAAGAGCTCTGGAGTGTTGCACGTGAAATAGAAGCACCACTTGAACTTGTAAAAGAAACAGCAAAATTAGGCAAACTCCCAGTT
>Ga0224559_1000746_pt1 | contig 19789 bp, 22 predicted proteins | sample 714S33034metaG_FD_180676 | JGI IMG/M metagenome (GOLD analysis project Ga0224559, IMG submission 180676) | Peat soil microbial communities from Stordalen Mire, Sweden - 717 S3 30-34 | ecosystem: Environmental > Terrestrial > Soil > Wetlands > Peat | place: Sweden: Norrbotten County, Stordalen... | reverse complement strand
GCATCATCAGGGCGGCGTCGGCGGGGGTGGCGATTCCGCCGGCGGAGAAGTTAGGCACGGGCAGCTTGCCGGTCTGGGCAACCATGCGGATCAGTTCGTAGGGGGCCTGATGATCCTTGGCGGCGGCGTATAGCTCCTGCTCGGATAGGACGGTGAGGGCGCGCATCTCGCGGGTAATCTGGCGCATGTGCCGGACAGCGAAGACCACGTCGCCGGTGCCCGCCTCGCCCTTGGTGCGGATCATGGCCGCGCCCTCGGCGATGCGGCGGAGGGCCTCGCCCAAATTGCGCGCGCCGCAGACAAATGGCGTGGTAAAGGCGTGCTTATCGATGTGGTGCGCCTCATCGGCGGGGGTCAGGACTTCGCTCTCGTCGATAAAATCGACGCCCAGTTCCTGCAAAATCTGCGCCTCGGCAAAGTGGCCGATGCGGGCCTTGGCCATGACTGGAATGGACACGGCCTGAATGATCTGCTTGATCAGGCTGGGCTTGGCCATGCGGGCTACGCCGCCCTCGGCGCGGATCATGGCCGGTACGCGCTCCAGGGCCATGACCGAGGTGGCGCCTGCCTCCTCGGCAATGCGGGCCTGTTCCACGTTCATCACGTCCATGATGACGCCGCCCTTGAGCATCTCCGCCAGGCCCACCTTCAGGCGCAGGGTGGTGGTTGCTGAGTTCCTGTTTTCAATCTGTTCCGGCATCGTCATTGACCTCGATTCGCGACGCTATCTGTGGCTGAGGACTACCACACGCGCGCTTTTCTCTCACCTTCCAGTGTAGCAGCGATGTTGCTTTCCGCGTGGACGGTGCACCAGGCTTCGGAAGCGTCTCTGAACCCTTTCCAATGCTTCTGTACCTTTTCTGGTCACCATTCTGCATGGTTCCTAATTGCATGGCCAGCCCCCAAACAGTGCCGCCGCCCGCAAACAAGCTGTCGCAGGATGCCGCGAGAACCGGAGCGGATCACTTGGCGGCAGAAAAGGCGCTGGTGCCGTTGCCCCACCAAACCGCAGAGGGCGAACTCATCGCGCTGAGCGGTCCGGTTGCGCGGCTGCCAGTGGAGCTGGATGTGGCCATCCCGGTGCGGGAGTTTCGCGTGCGCAACCTGCTGGCCCTCGATGCAGGGCAGGTGATCGAGACGCAATGGGCCGATGGGGAAGACTTACCGATCGCCGCCGGCGATGTGCAGTTGGCATGGAGCGAGTTCGAGGTCGTTGAGTTGCAGTTGGCGGTGCGGATTACCAGGCTGGCCTGAACTGAGTTTGGTTTGAAGGCGCGCAGAGGGATGGGATGCGATGAGAGAGACCGGATGATGGAACGGCGACAGGACGGGAAGGAAACGTCCGGCTCCGCGCCGGGCAGCGGGCTGGCGGGTTGGCTGCTGGATCGGCTGAGATCGACGCGCCGTTCACGGCCCCGCTTGGCGCTGCTCGAACGCATTGCGCTGGCCCCGCGGCAGTCGCTCGCGCTGGTCGAGGCGGAGGGCAGGCGGTTCCTGGTCGCGACTTCGCCTGAGGGCGCTCCGGCATTTTATGCCCTGGATGGCGAGATGCGCCGGTCGCACGCGTCCGATCCCGGAAACCCTGCCCGGTACGCAAATCCGATGCCGCGCCCAGCCGCGCGTCCGTCCGCCGACAGGCCGGCGAGAATCTCATGGTAGGCCTCGGCGCCGTGCAGTTGGCTCTTGCCGCGCCCACAGCTCTTTTGCCCGACTTGAATTCGAAACTCCATCCATCGGATTCGACGCCGTGGACGATTCTGCTGGTTCTGACCCTGATCACTTTGTTGCCCGCGCTGCTGATGGCCATGACCCCGATGGTGCGCCTGCTGGTGGTCTTCCACTTTCTGCGCCAGGCGCTGGGCACGCAGACCGCGCCCTCCAACCCCACACTGATGGGGTTGGCCCTGATGATGACTTGGTTTCTGATGACTCCGGTACTGAACCAGGTTGACCTGCAAGCGGTGGAACCCTACCGCGCAGGCCAGGTGACGGGCTGGGAGGCGATCGACCGCGGAGCCCAGCCGGTGAAGCACTTTCTTTTGCGTTATGCGCGCGAAAAGGACCTCGCCCTGTTCACCGCGGCTGGGCAGATTGCGCGCCCCAACACGGCCGACGATCTGCCCATGCGGGTGGTGGTTCCCGCCTACATTCTGTCCGAACTGAAGGCCGGGTTCTCGATCGGAGCGGTGCTCTTTCTGCCGTTTCTGCTGATCGATATGGTCACCGCTTCCATTACCACCTCCATCGGCATGTTCCAGCTTCCCCCGGTGGTAGTGTCGACGCCGTTGAAGATTCTGCTGTTTGTGATGGTAGACGGCTGGAACCTGCTGGCCAACTCGCTGTTGAAGAGTTTTTGAAAGGGATTGCAATGACGCCCGACCTGGTAGCCGAACTGCTGCGCCAACTGATGAGAGAAGCCATGATTCTGGCCGCGCCGATCCTGATTGCCACGGCGCTGCTGAGCTTTCTGCTGAGCCTGATCCAGACCCTGACCAGCCTGCAGGAGCAGTCGCTGACCAGCGTCCCGCGGCTGGCCGCCGTGTGCATGATCCTGCTGGTCGGCATGCCGTGGTTTCTAAGCCGGATGGCGGCCTACACCCGGCTGTTGCTTGTCGATCTGACCCGATACCTGGGGTAAAGCCAGCCAGGAGTTGAAAACATGCCGGAGTGGAGCATCTTTCTGAGCGCGATGACGCTGGTCCTGGTGAGAGTGAGCGGGATGGTGGCCTTTGCTCCGTTCTTTTCCTCTACCGCGCTACCGCTTCGCACCAAGGCGGTCTTTGTGGGAGCGGTGGCCTTTCTGCTGGCTCCGCTGGTGGCCACTTTGCCGCATGCCCACGCCAGCCTCAGCCTGTCCGCGTTGCTGGGCGAAGTCTCCGTGGGCCTGGTCTACGGACTTACGCTTACGCTGCTCAACGAGATGATGCTGTTTGCCGGGCAGATTGCGGGCGTGCAATTCAGCTTCTCGATGGTCAATCTGCTCGACCCCACGTCGCAGATCCAAACTCCGCTGCTGGGCGATCTGTTCCAACTGATGGGCTCGCTGGTGATCATTGCGGCGGGGCTGGACCGGATCATTCTGGCCTCCATGGTGCGCAGCTTCCGGGTGGCGCCGCTGGGCAGCTACGTGCTGGCCCCGCCGACAGCGCTGGGCATCGTTCATGCGGCCGGCGGCATCTTCCTGGCTGCGGTGGAGCTGGCCGCGCCGGTGCTGGCCGCGACCATGATGGTTGAGGTGGCGGTAGCTCTGATGGGCAAGCTCAGCCCACAGTTGCCGGTGATGAACCTGACCGTGCCGCTCAAGACTTTGACCGGCTATGCCCTGCTGACAGCCTCACTGGCCCTGTGGCCGCGCTTCATAGAGGCGCGCTTTGGCGGCCTGCTCGACCTCGCGGAGCGGATGATCGCTACGCCCGGCGCCGCGGCGGCCACCGGTTTCGGAGGCTAGCCGATGGCCGGAGAGCGCACCGAACAGGCAACCCAGCACCATCGCGAGCAGGCGCGTAAGGAAGGCGACGTACTACACAGCAAAGAACTGTCGGCCGCGGCCGGAACGCTGGCCGGCGTGATGGTTCTGGGGGCGCTGGGAAGCCACATTCTGATTACCTGGCGGGGGACCTTCGCCGCGTTCCTCGAACTGGGGAGCCCGTCGCACTGGGAACCGGCCGAGATTCAGCCCACGCTTTACGCGCTGCGCAAGCTGACAATGGTCGCGCTGGGACCGCCGGGGGTGATGATGGCGGCGGTAGCGATGGCCGCGCTTGGCGTCGGAGTTGTGCAGACCGGCGGGGTCAGCTTCTTTGCCGGAGCCATCGCCTTCAAGCCGGACCGCATCAACCCCGCCACCAATATAAAGAACCTGTTCTCGCTGCGTGCCGCCGCCCGGCTGGCCAAGTCGCTGATTCCCGCCGGCCTGCTGGCCGTCTTCGCCGTGCAGCGCATCGGCCGCCAGTTGACGCTTCCTCCTTTCTCGATCACCCGGCTGGAGATGCTTGGCTCCGACGTCTACGGTCTGCTGCTGGCAGCCGCATGGCTGCTCTTCTGCTGGTCGGCGATCGACTACCTGGTGGAGTGGCAGAGCCGCGAGTCGCGGCTGAAGATGAGCCGCCAGGACATGCGCGACGAGATGAAGCAGACCGAGGGCAATCCGCAGATTCGCGGCCGCATCCGCAACCTGCAGCGGCAGGCGCGCCGCCGCAAGGTCAAGGCCGATGTATCGAAGGCGGCGGTAGTTTTTACCAACCCCACTCACTATGCCGTGGCTTTGAGCTTCGATTTCACCACCATGGAGGCGCCCAAAATGGTGGCCAAGGGGCGCAACCTTTTAGCTGAGGAGATCAAGGCCGAGGCCCGCTGGGCTGGCGTTCCCATCATCGAGAACCCGCCTCTGGCGCGGTCGCTCTACCGTTCCGTCGAGGTCGGCCAGGCGATTCCAGTCGATCTGTATGCCGCGGTTGCGGCCATCCTGGCCTACCTCTATCGGCAGAGGGTGGAAGGCGAGTTGCGCGATCGCCGTGTCCGCGAATCCTCGGCGCGGGCCAATGCCCAGGCGGCGGCCCAATCCGCAGCTCAGTCCCGCCGGCCGGGTGCAAGCGCGGCCGCCTTCGATGGAGGCGCCCGATGAGTACAGCCGCCCTGGCCGCGGGTTCCTTGCCTCCCCAGTCCATCTGGCAGCGGTTGCGCGAGTTTGTGCTGCCGCTGGCCGCCATCAGCGTTGTTTTTGTGATGCTGGTCCCGCTGCCCGCCGCGGCTCTGGATTTCCTGCTGGCCATTTCGATGGCCGCCTCGATTATCGTTTTCCTCTCCGCGGTGCAGATTCGCCGCGCCGTCGAACTCTCGGTTTTTCCCACGCTGCTGCTGCTCTTGACGCTCTTCCGCCTGGCCCTGAACATCGCCTCAAGCCGCCGCATTCTACTGCACGGCTCGGAGGGCACGGCAGCCGCGGGCAAGGTCATCGAGGCCTTCGGCCAGTTCGTGGTGGGCGGCAACTACGTGGTCGGTTTTGTGCTGTTCCTTGCCCTGATCGCCATTCAATTCCTGGTCGTCTCGCATGGCGCAGTGCGTACCGCGGAAGTCACCGCCCGCTTCACCCTCGATGCGTTGCCGGGCAAACAGATGGCCATCGACGCCGACATGAATGCCGGCCTGATCGACGAGGCGGAGGCCAGGCGGCGCCGTCAGGGAATTGCCCGCGAGGCCGAGTTCTACGGCGCCATGGACGGGGCGGCGCGATTCAACCAGAGGGACTCGCTGGCCACAATCCTGATTACGGCCATCAATATCGTTGCCGGCTTGCTGATCGGAACCCTGCAGCAGGGCATTGAACTGGGTGAAGCGGCGCGCACCTATACGGTGCTGACGGTGGGCGATGGGCTGGTCACCCTGATCCCTTCGCTTCTGGTGTCGATTGCCGGGGGTATTACGCTGACCAGGGCCAATTCAGCGGGCTTGCTGGGCAGCGAAATCCGGCAACAGTTGCTGTCCAAGCCGGGAACTCTCTATTTGGCCAGCCTGGTTTCCGCCGCCATGTGTCTGATTCCGGGACTGCCCAAGCTGGCGTTCCTGTCCGTGGCCGCGGCGCTCTATTGGGGCGGCCGGCGTGTCTCCGCCCGTGCCCAGGCTGCGCCGCCTCCCGAATTGGGAACCGGCGAGAAGAAGAAGGCGGATCAGGCGCAGGGCTCCGACCTGGCTCAGCTACTGCGTCTCGAAGAGCTCACCCTGGAGATCGGCTTTCAACTGATCCCTTTGGTCGACGAGAAACAGGGCGGCCAACTGCTCAGCCGGGTACGGTCCCTGCGCCGCCATCTCTCCTCGGAGATGGGCTTTCTGGTGCCGCCCGTACACATCTCGGACAATCTGCGCCTGCGCCCGCGCGAGTACCTCTTTTCCCTGCGCGGCCTGGAGATCGGTCGCTGGCAGACCGAGGGAGCGCATTTGCTGGCCGTCTCCGGCGACCCCGGCCGCAGGCCTCTAGCCGGAAAAGAGGCTCGTGAGCCGGCCTTTGGCGTCCCGGCGATCTGGATCAACCCGGCCCTGCAAGACCAGGCAATCGCCGCGGGCTATTCGGTCGTGGATGCGGTTACAGTGATCACCACCCACCTGGGCGAGCTGATACGGCGGCACGCGTACGAACTGCTGGGCCGGGCGGAGACCAAGCGACTGCTCGATTCGCTGAACGACAGCCACCCCAAGCTGCTCGAGGAGCTGGTGCCCAAACTGCTGAGTCTGGGCGAGGTCGGGCGGGTTCTCGAACAACTGCTGCGGGAGCGAGTCTCGATTCGCGATCTGGGCTCCATACTTGAGGCGTTGCTCGAGACCGCGCCTGTGAACAAGAGCGTGATTGCGCTGGTCGAGGCCTCGCGCCAGGTTCTGGGACGAAGGCTGATTCGCCCCTTGCTCGACGGCGAGGGCCAGTTGCCGGTCCTGCTGCTGGCCCCGCAGCTCGAAGAAGAGATTCTCTCCACGCTGGCGCCGGAGTCCAACCAGCGGCTGCTGGCCTCCGCCGCGCAGCCGGGAGCCCCTCTGGTTCGCCGCCTGACCGATTCTTTGAGGCAACTTATCGGCGCCTCCTCTGCCGCGGTCCTCCCCGTGCTTCTTTGTCCCAGTCCGGCCCGCTATCACGTGAAGCGCTGGCTGGAGCCGGTGTTGCCCAGGCTGGCGGTGATCGCCGCCGGGGAGATTCCTCCGGAGATCCGTCTGCGTCCTGTGGGAACGGTGCGCTGAGGGCTGGCAGTCGGTCAGGGGGACAAGGATGGGAATCGAGAACACGGCTACAGCGGGGACGCAGGGAATGGTACGGCGGGGCGCCTCCACCGGCGGATATCCCCCTGCCGCCTCGGCAGGAGCAGCGCTGAGCGGAGAGCAGGAGCGGGTCCTGCTGGAGCATCTGCCCATCGTTCGCTTCCTGGCCCGGCGCATCCATGAGCGGCTGCCCCAACATGTGGACATCGAAGACCTGGTTTCGGCCGGCGTGGTCGGCCTGATGGATGCTTTCGCCAAGTTCGATCCTACGAAAAAGGTCCAGTTCCGCAGTTATGCTCAGTTCCGCATCCGGGGCGCGATCCTGGACAGCTTGCGCACCCTCGACTGGAGTCCGCGGGAGTTGCGCCGCAAGGGACGCGCGGTCGAGGAGGCGATCCGGGTGCTGACGGCGCGCATGGGCCTGGCTCCGGGTGAGGGCGAGGTGGCCTCGGAGATGGGGCTGGGACTCGGGGAATATCAGCAACTGCTGGGCGATCTGAAGGGCCTGGAGATCGGCACCCTGCACATGGAGCGCAACGAGGACTCCGGTGAGGAGGAACTGGCCTATGTGCCCGGCCGGCCGGAAGAGGATCCGCTCTTCCGCTGCCTGCGCGGCGAACTGGAAGACAGGCTGGGGGACGCGATTGCCCATCTTCCCGATCGGGAGCGCCTGGTGATGACGCTTTATTACTACGAGGAGATGACCATGCGCGAGATCGGCCTGGCCCTGGGAGTGGTCGAGTCCAGGGTCTCGCAGGTGCATGCTTCGGCGGTGGTCCACCTCCGGGCCGCGCTCCGCGACCTGTCGGCGCGCGGGGCATTCGACAGGACAGGCGCGCGCAAGCCGGCGGAGATCCGGCGCTGATGTCCCGCGTGCAAAGGTTGGCGATGCGCAAGCGATGCGGGAATTTAGAGGGGATAAGCAGTGATAGAAAAGACGCTCAAGCAGACCGAGATCGACGCACTATTCGAGGCCGCGCGAAGTTCGACACCGGAGGCCGGGCGAACCGAGGTGCGCGCCAAGGTTGTGCCTTACAATTTCACCTCGGCCGGGCAGATCTCCACTGACCAATTGCGCGCCATCAGCATGTTGAACGACTTGTTCGCCCGCAATCTGACCCACAATCTGGCCGCCTGGCTACGCACCCGATTTCAGGTCAACCTGGTCTCGGCCGAGCAGATTCAGTTCAACGAGTTTCTGCTCCGCATCCCCGAGATAAGCTATGTGGCCTCGGTGCGGCTGGAGCCGTTGGGGGCGCTTTCGGTTCTGCAGCTTGACCTGGCGCTGGCGCCGCCGGTGATCGACCTGCTGCTGGGCGGCGAGGGCAAGGAAGGACCGATGCGCGAGATCACCGACATCGAAGAGGCGATCCTGGGCAGCGTCGTCGAGATCATCTGCCGCGAGTTGACCGCGGCCTGGCAGCCCGTGGGCCTGAGCTTCAACTTCGAGCGGCGCCAGATGCAGACCCAAGTGGCTCGCATCATGTCGGTCACGGAAAAGACACTCTGCCTGAGCTTTGAGATTCGCATGCCGCACAGCTCGGGCCTGCTCAATCTGGCGTTTCCAGCCGTGGTCGCCAATACCATTCTGCGCCGCCTGACCTCAGACTGGGGCCGGAGCCGCCGCCACGCCGGCGAAACCAGGGCGCGGATCGAGGCCACGGCGCGCAAGATCCGCTTCGGCGGTTCCCTGCAGTTGCCCACGGTGCGGCTGGCGGCAAGCAGCATCGAAAGCCTGGAGCCGGGGATGGTGCTCCGCCTCGACCTTCCCGGCAACGCCGTTCCCGTCTGGCAGGTGGGGGGACAGCCGTTCTCTCAGGCGCATGCCATCCGCCAGGGGCCGCACCGCGGAGCGCGCATGGATCGCCGAATTGGCGAAGCTGAGGCATGATGACCTATCTAGACTGCTGGATCGGCGCGGCTACGGCCCTGTTTTCACAGGCGCTGGCGGGCGAGCCGGAGCTGGTTGAGTCGATGCCCAAGCCGCTGGCGGGAGAGTCCTTTGGCTTTGCCTCAACCATCTCCGGGGACGAACAGGGCCGCTTCGCCGTGCTTCTCGAGGGGACGCTTCTGGAGACGCCGCTGGTGGGCGAGGGGATGGACCAGAAAGCCGGGTGGGGCGAACTGTTGCGCGAAGTCGCCAGTGCCGCGGCCGGTGAACTGCTGGCCAAGACGGGGAAGAAGTGCCTCGTCGAAAAGTTCGAAGCGATCGACGGAGAAAGCAAGGTCTCGCGCGCATTCCAGTTGAAGGCGGGCGACCGCGCCTGGACGATCCTGGTCCGGGACGAGGTGCGCGCTTCAAAACCGGCGGCAAAGCCCGCTTCCGATTCGCCGTCCGCACCGGGAAGAGCGACTGCCGAGGCTCCGATTTCGGCCCCAGCCGTGAGCCCTGGGCCAACCTTGAGCCCGGGAATCGAACTCCTGCTCGATGTCGAACTTGAGGCCACGTTGCGTTTTGGTTCCTGCGAGATGCCGCTGGGCCAGCTTCTCGACCTGGGCCCCGGCGACGTGGTGCAGTTGGATCGCAACGTTTCGGACCCGGTCGATCTGATCGTCGGCGACAAGATCGTTGCCCGCGGCGAGGTGGTGCTGGTGAACGGAAACTTCGGCCTTCGGATCACCGAAGTTGCAGCGCCCAGGAAGCGGCTGGAGAGCATTCGATGCCTCTTTTAGGCGGGAGGGCGGGTGGAAATCTGCCCAAAGCCGCCGCCAGGATGCAGTTGCCAGGGGGGACTGCGGAAGAATCGAATCCCAAAGGGAGTTCGCGGGCCAGGACGGTCATTGCGGGGAAGCGGCTCAGTTTGTTTGAAACCTGCGCCAATCCAGGTTGCGCTTCGGGCTGGCTGCACCTGTGGCGGGGCCGTTCGGCGCCGGTCTTCGAGGCTGGCTGGAGTTGTTCGGCGGCATGTACCGAGGCGCGTGTCGCCCTGGCGGTTGGACGCGAATTGGACGGCTCGGCAGCCAGGCTCGAGATGCACCGTCATCGGGTTCCGCTGGGCCTGGTGATGTTGGAGCAGGGTTGGATCGACGCCGGCCAGTTGCGCCGGGCGCTCGTTGCCCAGAAAGCGGCCGGCGCCGGCCGTCTGGGCCATTGGCTGGTGAATCAACAAGGGGTAAGCGAGCAGCTAGTCACCCGGGCTCTCGGCTTGCAATGGAGCTGCCCGGTGCTGGCCATGGATTTTCACGATGCCGAGGCGCTCACAGTGCTGGTTCCCCGGCTTTTTGTTGACGCATTTGGAGCGCTGCCACTTCGCGTGGCGGCCGGCAAGCTGCTCTATTTGGGGTTTGAGGACCGGCTCGATCCGGTTGTGGCCCTGGCCATCGAACGGATGACCGGGTTGAGGGTGGAAAGCGGGCTGGTGCAGGAATCGTTGTTTCGAGCGGCGCATACGCGCATGCTGGGCTCCAGGTTTCCTCAGGTGGAGCTGATCGAGGCCAGTTCGGAGCCGGCAATGGCCCACGCGCTTTCGAAATCGATTGAAAAGGCCCGCCCGTTTGAGTCGCGCCTGGTTCGTATCCACGACTGCCTGTGGTTAAGGATGTGGCTGCGTCCCAGGGTGGGAGCGGTGCCGGAGATTGGGGCCGTCCAGGACCTGATCTGTTCGATCGGAATGCACTAGGACCAGAGCGCCAATCTGCTTGTGGAGCCCTGCCGGCCACGAAGATGGCACTCATGAATCGATCGCGGGTGCCGATAAACACGGCAGAAGAGGAGCCTGGGCATGAAAGAAATTCGCACCCTGATCGTCGACGATTCCACGGTGATGCGCAAGATCGTAGAGCGTTCGCTGCGCCAGGCAGGCCTGAATCCGCTGGTGGTCTATGAGGCCGGCAGCGGCATCGAGGGGTTGGATGTGTTGAAGTCGAAGGAAGTCGACCTGATTCTCTCCGACATCAACATGCCCTCAATGGATGGGCTGGAGTTTCTTCGCCAAATCAAGGCGCAGAACCTTGCCCCCGGCGTTCCGGTGGTGATGATCACCACGGAGTCCAGCGAGGAACATGTAAAACAGGCCATTCTGGCCGGAGCGCGAGGATACATCCGCAAGCCGTTCACACCGGAGCAGGTGAAGGAACGGGTGCTGTCCTTGCTGAATGCGGTGTAACCGGGAGGTAGCGATGTGCTCTTGAACGGTGTGCGCAGGGCGGCGATCGCGACAGCGGGAGCCAGCGGCGAAATGGAAATGGAGCGAGCGATGCCTGTATCGTTGCGTGGATCTATGCAACTGGTTTCAGACCCGAAGAACCTGGATGCAGCTGTGGACGAAGTCTTCAAGATGCTGGGGATAGAATGCCAGCGCGACTCGGAACCGGTAAACACGGAGCCGGAGTCGGTGACTGCCGTGGTTGGCTTTGGCGGTCTACTGAGCGGCGCCTGCCTCTTCAAGAGCAGTTGCGCGGCGGCTATGAAAATCGCCGCATACATGACTGGCATGGAGTTCGAAGAAGTCGACGATACGGTTCAAGACGGCATCGGCGAAATCTGCAATATGCTGGCCGGAGCATGGAAGGGCAAGGTTCCCGGACTGGCAGCCAACTGCGGCTTGTCGATTCCGACCGTGATCACTGGCCGGGACTACAACCTCCACGTCCAGGCCCCGGAATTCAAGCTGGTTCACACCTACAAGTTCGACGATAACAGCTTTGAAGTGACCATCATCTGCGATGGTTTGCAGTAAGAACCTGGGCGAGCCTGTTTCGCGTTTTGCATGCCAGTCGGCGCGTCACATGCGAATCGGCGCGCCCCCGAATCGGCCCGGACGCCAAGACCGATTGCGTCAGGCCTTGCGAATCTCCGCTGTACCCCTCTTCCCATCGATCCGCCCCCATTCCTAATCTGCTCTAATCCCTGCCTCCGTCGTCCGGTCCTCCAACTGCACTCACCATCGTGCGACAGGGGGACCGCCCAATGGACAGCGGATACTATGCGGCGATGACCGGGCTGGTTGCGCATACCCAGGCCCTGGATACAGCGGCCGCGAATCTGGCCAATGCGCAGACCCCGGGCTACAGGGCGGAGCGTGAGTATTTCCGCTCCGTGCTGCTAGGGCCCGATGCGTTCGACTCCCAGCTCGGCCAGACAGTGAACAACTACGGCCTGTTGGGCGGTGACCGCCTGAGCATGGCGCAGGGCGCGCTTCAGCAAACCGGCAATCCCCTCGATCTGGCCATCGAGGGCGTGGGATTCTTTCAGGTCCAGACCCCCAACGGCCTTCGCTACACCAGGGACGGCGGCTTCCACCGCGCCCCGAATGGGCAGTTGGTTACCTCAGCGGGCGAGCCGGTGCTTTCAACCACGGGCCAGCAGATTCCCGTTCCGCCGGGCGAAGTGACGGTCGGCGCCACCGGAGTGCTTTCGGTGGCCGGCGGCGTGGTAGCTACTGTGGGCGTCTTCACTTTTCCCCCCGGTGTTCAGTTGACTCCTGAGGGAGCCAACCGATACCTCCCTCCGCAAGGGACTGTTCCCATCCCCGTGGCCAACGCCGCGGTCCACCAGGGAGCAATCGAGGCCGCCAATCAGGACGTCATCCAGGGTTCCCTCGATCTGATCGTGATGCAGCGTCAGGCAGAGATGATGCAAAAGGCGCTGACCATCTTCCACACCGAGTTCAACAAGATCGCCACGGAGGATCTGCCCAGAGTGTGAACGGCAGGGGTCAGGGGTCAGGGATCAGGGATTCGAGGTTGGTGAGCAGTCAGTTGTTTAGAACCGGAAGTCGGAGATTTGGGACGGGGAAGCAGCAGTCCGTTGCAAGGGAGTTGGCGGTCGTTGTTGAGGAGCCGGGTCTTCTGACCCCTGATCCCTGACCCCTGATCCCTGAAGGAGAACAATGATTCGAGCGTTGTATACGGCAGCCAGCGGTATGACCGCCCAGCAGCTGAACCTGGACACCATCGCCAATAACCTTGCCAACTCATCGACAAATGGGTTCCGCCAGTTGCGCCTGGAGTTCCAGGACATGGTCTACCAGAATCTGGTGACGCCGGGGGCGGCGCAAAGCCAGTCCACGGTCTCGGCCGGCCTGCAGATCGGGTTGGGGACCAAGTCGGCGGCTACCGAGGTTATCATGACCCAGGGTTCGCTGAATCAGACCTCGAATCCTCTGGACGTGGCCATCGAAGGCACCGGCTTCTTCCAGGTGCAGCGGCCCGATGGAACCATCGCCTACACCCGCGCCGGCCAGTTTCAACTGAATAATCAGGGGACCCTCGTCACCACCGACGGCGATCCGGTCATTCCCACCATCACCATTCCCTCAAACGCAACGGCGGTCACCATCACCCAGTACGGAGTAGTGAACGCGACCCTTGCCGGACAGCAGAACCCGTCGCAGCTGGGCCAATTGCAGCTGGCCACTTTCCCCAATCCGGGGGGCCTGGAAAGCATGGGTTCGAACCTGTTGCAAACCACGCTCAGCTCCGGGGACCCGGTTCTGGGCAACCCCGGCGGGACAGAAGGATTGGGCACTTTGCAGCAGGGCTATCTCGAAAACTCGAATGTGGACGTGGTGACTATGTTCGTGCAGATGGTGCTGGCACAGCGGGCCTATGAGTCGAACTCGAAGGTCATCAAGGCCGCCGACGATATGTATTCCCAGGTCAACAACATGACCCGGTAGAGATGAAGCGATTCATGAAGCTTTGCGGCGCTGGAGACCTGATGAGAGTGGCCGGGAGAATTCGGTTGGGCGTGGCGCTGGCGGCTCTGACAGCCTCGACCGGAGCTGTCGGACAGGCGGCAATCGTGGCGCCGTCCGGCCGCATGGTCATGGTTTCGTCGACCGGGCCGGATGCTGTGACCATGCAGGCCACGGGCGAGGTTGTCCGGGAGATCGACGACCCGCATACCGGTGCAAGATGGCTTCTCATGCGCGATTCCAGCCATCCGGGCGGACCCGGCCGGATGGTATTGGCCTTTGCACCGCGGGATCAGGCGCTCAGCAAGTTTGACGGCGAGATGCGAATCGGAGTCAAAAACGACCTGCAGCCGCTCTTGGCGGGAAGTGCGCCGGCTCAGCCGGTGATTCGTGCCGGGGACCGGCTGACGGTGGAAGAAAACACGGCTGTAGTCGAAGCCAGGCTGGAGGCGGTCGCGCTCAATCCGGCTGCAATTGGATCTCCGCTCAATGTACGGTTGGCGATTGGCGGCAGAGTGGTTCGTGTAGTGGCGGTGGCGGCAGGGCGAGCGGCATTGCTGGCGGAGACTGAGGCGAGACCATGAGATCGAGGCTGGGCTCAAATCCGTTTTCGATCTCATGGTCAAAACCGTTGCAAAGCCGCGCTCTTCGCTGCGCTGTTGCAGTCATCATTGCCTTGCTCGGAATCGGCACGGCTCCGGCCGCTGGCAGAAAGCACATTCCACTTATTCCAACGGCCAAGCCGACACCTCCCGAGGAGGCACTGCACGCCTATGTCGAGCGGGTTCGGGCACAGCAGGCGGCGGAGGTGCGCACGCCCGGTTCGATCTGGAGTCCGGAGGGCCGGCTGGTGCGGCTGGGCACCGATGCCAAGGCTGTCCGTTTGCACGATGTGGTTTCGATTGTGGTCACGGAAAGCCTGGCCGCATCAACCGATGGGCAGGTGAAGAACTCCAGGGCCTCGAACGCCAACTCGGGGCTGACCTCGCTGTTCGGCCTTCTCAAGGGTTCGAATGCCCTGAAGAATCTGGTCGGCATGAACGCGGCATCCGGGCTGACGGCGCAGGGACAAAGCACGACCAACTCCAGCCTGGCGACCACCTTCGGCGCGGAGGTTGTGGATGTGCTGCCCAACGGAATGCTGGTGGTGCAGGCCACACGGCAGTTGACCTTTTCGCAACAGACGCAACTGATCAAGTTGCGCGGCCTGGTCCGGCCCGAGGATGTGAGTTCGCAGAATCAGGTACTTTCTACGGCCATGACCGACCTTGAGCTCGAAGTGACGGGCAAGGGAATCGTCAACGATTCGACATACCGCCAGAATCCGCTGGTGCGCTTAATCGAGAGGCTGCTGATTTTCTAGAGCGTGTTTCAAGAATCCGATTTGTGTCACGGCACGACTTCAGTCGTGCCGTAAAGTGCCGGAAGAATAAGGGGTTTTAACCCCGGAGGGACTGAAACCGAGATTTCTCGACCATTTTTGAAACACGCTCTAAGAACAGGGATCAGGGAAAAAGGCAAGAATCGCGCTGCGGGAAAAAAGAGCCATGCGGGATAACAGAGACAATTCGGTGACGCGCGACCTCGAATCATTCCTCGGGAGGTGTGGCGCACTCGCGGCTCTGTTGGGGCTGGCGGCGGGGATGGCGCAGAGTCAGATTGCATCGAAACTGGCTCGCGTCAAGGACGTGGCTACGATCGAGGGAATTCGCGACAATCAACTGGTCGGTTATGGGCTGGTGGTCGGCCTGAGGGGTACCGGAGACAGCTCGCAGACGGTCTTTCCGGCACAAACGCTGATCTCCGCCCTGGAGCGGATGGGTATCACCGTTCCTCAAACCGGCTCCAACAGCGCCAGCAACATGCAGGTCAAGAACATGGCCGGAGTGTTTGTCGTGGCCACGTTGCCGCCCTTCAGCCGGCCCGGCTACAAGTTGGACATCACCGCTTCCTCCGCGGGCGATGCGCGATCGCTCGAGGGCGGCATCCTGCTGATGACCCCGCTCTACGGGCCGGACGGACAGGTCTACGCCCAGGCTCAGGGGTCACTGGTGCTGGGCGGATACATGGCTTCGGGCGGAGGCAACACGAAGCTGCTCAACCATCCGACGACGGCACGCATTCCCGGCGGAGCGTTGGTGGAGCGGCCGGTTCCTTTCGACCTGAAGCAGATGCATATCGTCAGCGTGGTCTTGAATGACGCGGATTTTCACACCTCCGAGCGAATGGCCGCGTCCATCGATCGTGTGCTGGGCGCAGGCCGCGCTCATGCTGTCGACAGCCGGCGTGTGGAGGTTAGCACTGCTCCGGATGAGGACATTCCGGCCTTGCTGGATCGCGTTGAGGCTGTCGAGATCGAGGTGTATCCGCGCGCCCGTGTGGTGGTCAATGAGCGGACTGGAACCGTCGTCATCGGAGGTACGGTTCGCCTGCAGCCGGTGTCGATCCTGCACGGCGGCCTGTCGGTCAATGTAATCTCCGAGGTCAGTGTCTCGCAGCCCGGTCCCGGCAGCTCGGGAACGACAGAGGTTGTGCAGCAGACCACGGTGCAGGCTCAGGACAAGCCGGTCAACCGCATCGACCTCAAAGAGGGGGCGACGGTGGAAGACCTGGTCCAGGAGTTGCAACGAACGGGAGCAGGAGCCCGAGACGTGATCTCGATTCTGCAGGCTATGAAGGCGGCCGGCGCACTCGAAGCCGACCTGGAAGTTCTGTAATGGAGGTCTTTTGAATGCAATCGATTGCAGCATTACCCGCAGCCGCCGGCGCGGCAGATGCAGCCGTTCCGCAGCCCAGACTGGTGCGAGCGGCGCATGAGTTCGAAGCCCAGATGATGAAGGAGTTGATGAAGCCCATGACCCAGAGGAGCGCGTTGACGGGCGATGACGCGGACTCCGGCAGCGAGTCGGGTTCGGGCAATGCGCTGACCGAATTCGCATCGGAAGCATTGGGACGGGCGCTGAGCGAGCGGGGAGGATTCGGGATAGCGAGCCAAATTGTGAAGGACCTTTCCCATTCTGGTAACCGGACCACAACCGGGCCGGTAACCGGAAACCGCACAGCGATACCGTAATGAATGCGCCTGAATGACTAGAGTGATTAGAGGAGCGGCCGATAGTCCCAGCAAGGAGCAATGTGTATGGACATCCGCAGTAGTCTCGATGGATTGAAATCGCTTTTGGGAGTAACGACCCCGACCCCGGCCGCACCGCAGCCCCGAAGCAATGGCGCAGTTGGCGGCAGCGGCCTGGGCAGCGACCAGGCGACATTCAGCAGTGCCGGAAGCGAAGTCTCACTGACCTCTGCCGAACCCGGCGTGCGCACAGACAAGGTGGCATCCATTCAGGCCGCTCTGGCTGCAGGCGCCTACAATGTGCCTCCCTCAGCGGTGGCGTCAAAGGTCGTGGACTCGATGCTGGGCGGTGAGCAGTAGGGGGACCGAGCCGGCGGAGGTTATCGTACGCCGCGGGTTGAGGGCTCTTGCCAGGACCGCGAGGCGGATGATCGGCATGATTGCGCCTAGTCCATCTGCCAAATCAAGCGGGAATCGGTGGCAGCCCGCAGCATGGAAAGGAAATCTGGCAATGGAACGTATTGAGCGGCAGCCGGAGCTGAACGAACTGGTCAGGGAGGCATCCAGGGCATTGGCTTGCCTGGACGCCGACCGGCTGGAGGAATTGGCTTTGTCATGCCAGGCGCTCAATCGGAATCCGGCGACGGAGACCGCGGCTGAGCGGACAGCATTGACCCGTCAGGCTAAGGAAGCCGTTGGGGACATGGCGGTGTTTGGCCGTGTATTGGAGGCGACGCGCGCCAATCTGCAAGTGATGAATCGGCTGCGGGAGTTGCGTGCCGGGCGATTGGAATACAAGGAGCCTCAAAGTCGGGGATGGGCGGCGACGGAGAGCGGCCATGGGGACAATTAGCTCGGCGTTGAGCATCATGTCGGGCGCGCTTGATGCCGACCAGTCGGCACTGAACATTGTGGCCAACAATGTGGCCAATGCGAACACCCCTGGGTACACCGAGGAGATTCCCACCTGGCGCGAGAACGCGCCGATTCAGATTGACGGCGCTTCTTCCGGAGACGGGGCTTCGGAGACAGGCGCCACGTCGTTGCGGGACCGGGTGCTGGAGCAAAGGCTGAACCAGCAGCAGCAATTGGCGTCGGCATCGGGAACGCGGCTGACCGCGCTGAACAGCCTTCAGGCACTGTTCACGCCGGACTCGGGGTCATCGACTTCAAAGGCCGGAGACATCGGCAGCGACATCACAAGTTTCTTCAGCTCATTCTCCTCTCTTGAGGCCAATCCGACCAACAATGCACTGCGCCAGCAGGTACTATCCTCTGCGACGACGCTGGCAGGAGATGTGTCCAATGCGGCAGCGAGCCTGAACCAGCAAAGGTCGGCCCTGGACCAGGAGGCGGGTGGCGTTCCCAGCCAGGTGAATGCGCTGACCGGCGCCATTGCGCAACTGAACCAGCAGATCCAGACCACCTCGCCGAATGCGGATGCGGGTACGCTTGAGGATCAACGCCAGCAGGATCTGAGCCAGCTTTCTAAGCTGATCGGCATCAACCAGATTACGACCGAGAACAACGGCCTTGCCATTACGACCACCTCCGGGCAGTTATTGGTCTCGGAGGGATCGAGTTATCAGATGACAAGCGGGACAGTTGGCGGAGTAACTGACTTTTTCGTGGGGACGGTGGATGTGACCTCGCAACTGGCCGGTGGGGGCGGCCAACTGGGCGGATACGTGACGGCGCGCGACCAGGACATCCCCGGAGTTTTATCTTCGCTCGATCAGCTTGCCTACAGCGTATCCACGAAGGTCAACACACTGAATAGTGGGGGCATTGACCTGAATGGAGTCAGCGGCAGCACGGCCAATCCTCTCAACATCTTCAACCAGCCCACAGCGGTTGCCGGCAGTGCGGCCAACATGAGCGTGGTGATGACCGATCCCAATCAGATTGCGGCAGCCGGGGCGGATCAAGGGACAGGCGATAACTCCAATGCCGCGGCGATGGCGAAGCTCGCGAATCAGTTGATTGTCAACGGCCTGTCGCCGACCAACTTCTACTCGAACCTTGTCTCCACGCTGGGGTCGACTGTCTCCGGCGTGCAGGCGGAGAACACGGCGCAGAATGCATCGGTGACTCAGTTGCAGACGCAGAACGATGCGCTCTCCAGCGTCAACCTGAACGACGAAGCATCGTCGATGACCACGTTGGAGCGCAGCTATCAGGCCGCTTCGCAGGTATTTACGATGCTGAATACGATCATGTCCTCGGCCTTGAATCTGGGCGATTCGACAGCGGTTGCCTAGAGCGTGTTTCAAAAATCCGATTTGTGTCAGGGCACGACTTCAGTCGTGCCGTAAAGTGCCGGAAGAATAAGGGGTTTTAACCCCTGAGGGACTGAAACCGAGATTTCTCGACCATTTTTGAAACACACTCTAGTCAGCCAGGTTGGCCGAGGTGCAAAGGCCGCGCGGACGGAAAGGCATCCAAGTTCGTGGAGAAATGCTATGCGAGTTGATCCGAATTATGTCTCGAATCTTGTTGGCTCGCTCGATCAGGCTCAGGCAAACCAGCAGCAGTTGACGGCTGAGCTGTCGAGCGGCGTAAGCATTACTTCGCTTAGCCAGAATCCGGTTGCTTCCGGACAAAACGTCTTGCTGCTCAACCAGATTCAGCAGGACGATTCGTTCACGCGAAGTTCCAGCCTTGTCACGGGGCAGTTGCAGGTGGCCGATTCGACTTTGGGCGGCGTTGTTTCGCAGCTTACCCAGGCCATCTCCTTGGCTACGAGTGCCAATAACGGCACTTTGAATTCGAGCGACGTAAAGTCCATCGGCAATCAGATCTCCGGCATTCTCGATGAGGTGCAGTCACTGGCTAACACCAACTACCAGGGCCAGTACATCTTTGCCGGTGGACAGACTTCGACAACTCCGTTCACGACCTCGACCAGCACCTCTCCAGCCACCACTGCTTATAACGGCGATAACGATGTCAACTATCTGCAGACGCCCAACGGACAAAAGATCCAGTTGAATGTGCCGGGCAGTCAGATCTTTTCGGGCAGTGGCGCCAACAGCGTCTTTGCCGCTCTGAATAACCTGGTGGCCGACTACGCCGGCGGCACCGTCGACATTAACCAGGCCGTGACCGATACGGAGGCGTTGAGCACGGCGATGAATTATGTTTCGCAGCAGCGCGTGACCATCGACAACTCGATCACCCAACTTACCGGAGCTACAGACGCGGTGACCAGCGATCAAACTCAGTTGACGACCGCGCAGACCAATCTGATGCAGGCCGATGTGGCGACGGTTGCAACGCAGCTCTCTCTTGCCGAGACCCAGCAGACGGCACTTGAAGACGTGGTCGCTGGTCACAG
>Ga0224559_1000745_pt1 | contig 19877 bp, 17 predicted proteins | sample 714S33034metaG_FD_180676 | JGI IMG/M metagenome (GOLD analysis project Ga0224559, IMG submission 180676) | Peat soil microbial communities from Stordalen Mire, Sweden - 717 S3 30-34 | ecosystem: Environmental > Terrestrial > Soil > Wetlands > Peat | place: Sweden: Norrbotten County, Stordalen... | reverse complement strand
GGCGGTAGAACTGGACGAGATGGAATACATGGAGTTACATTTGCATCAGAAGAACTTACAACGACTTCAGAATTGGAAAGTAGACCTGCTGTACAGATAGGGGATCCATTTACCAAGAAACAAGTTATGGAAGCAACTTTTGAAGCTCTTAAAAGAGTTGATGTACAAGGTCTTAAGGATCTTGGTGGTGGCGGCCTCACATGCTGTATTTCAGAATTGGCTGCAAAATGTGGTAATGGAGCAAAGGTTGAAATTACCCAAATACCTTTACGTGAAAAGGGCATGACTCCCTATGAAATAATGTTATCTGAATCTCAAGAGAGAATGGTTTTTGTTGTTCATCCAGAAGATGTAGAAGAATTAATGGATGTATTTAAAAAATATGAGATTCCTGCTGCAGTTGTGGGGGAAGTGATTAAGGGTGACCAGTTTGTTACAACATTAAAAGGTCAAATTATTGCTGATGTTCCATCTGAGTTACTTGCAGACCCGCCTATTGCAAAAAGAGAACTAAAAAAGCCAGTAATAGAGGAAGAATATGTTGTTGTTGAAGATATTGATCCGAAGGATGCTTTACTTAAATTGTTATCTTCTGAGAATATCGCAAGTAAAGAATGGGTTTATAGACAGTACGATCATGAAGTACAAATTGGAACTATAATAAAACCTGGCGATGACGCAGCTGTAATTCGTGTTGATAAAAATACTGCATTTGCTATCACTTCTGACTGCAATAGCATTCATACCAAATTAGATCCTTACAATGGAGGTGCTGGTTCGGTTGCTGAAGCCATAAGGAATGTAATATCAATGGGTTCTGAACCAATATGTATAGCTGATTGTCTTAATTTTGGAAATCCTGAAAAGCCAGAAGTTCTTTGGCAGTTTAATGAGTGTGTTAAAGGAATGTCTGAAATTGCAAGGCGTTTCAAAACACCAGTTATTAGTGGTAATGTTAGTTTTTACAATGAAACTGAAGGAGTAACAGTAAATCCTTCACCTGTCATTGGAGTAGCAGGTAAAATGAATATTAATGATATTAGAACTTCAGAATTTAAAAATAATGGAGATATAATTGTTGTTGTTGGTGAAACCCGCCCTGAACTTGATGGTTCAGAATATCATAGATCCATATACGGCCTTGTTCAAGGAAAAGCTCCTAAAGTATTTATGGATGAGGAATACTTGGCAGGGAAATCTGTTCTTGAACTTATAAGAGACGATGAAAAGGGGAATGTAACAGCAGTGCATGACTGCTCATCAGGAGGTTTAGGAATTGCATTATCTGAAATGTCAATTTCTGGAAATTTAGGTGCTGTTATAGATATAAAAAAAGTTCCAGTAAAGGGTGATCTGAATTTATCCACCATACTCTTCTCAGAATCACATGGCCGTTACTTAATGACTATTAAAAAGGATTCAGTTGAAGAAGTTCTTTCAAAAATAACTGTTCCATCTGCAGTTATAGGGGAAGTTCGAGGAGATTCTCTTATAATAGAAGATCAATTTGTTGTAGATGTTGCATTACTTAAAAAATCTTATACAGGAATAATAGAAAAATTCATGGCTTGATGTTATGGGTAGGGAAATACTGCGGCAGATTATTCATGCATCAGGAATTTTTATATTAGTGCTAGGAATATTCTTAAATCCACAAGTGTTGATACTCCTCTGTATTATAATACTCGTATTGTCCGAAATGGTTTTTATACTGGATAAATATCACCATATCCCAATTTTTTCAACAATATTGACCAGTTGCAAGAGACAGGATGATGAACGGGGATTTTTATATTTTTTTATAGGAATTATAGCTACCCTTTATATTTTCGGCTTCAATATGTCAATTGCAGATGCCGGAATATTAATGCTTTTACTTGGGGATTCAGCTTCCACAATAATAGGTACAAGATATGGGAAGCATAAATTACCATTCAAAAGTTTAAAAAGCTTCGAAGGCAGCTTGGCATTTTTTTTAGTGAGTTTTTTAAGTGCACTGACTTTAATACCGTTATTACCAGCATTAGTTGGAGCTTTGGTTGGATCAATAACAGAAGCATATAGCCCTATAGATGATAACATTCCAATACCCCTTATTTCCGCCCTAGCAATTGCTATAGTGATATATTGGTTGTAAAAATCTATAAAATATTTAATTTTAAGTCTTTAATAGACTTTTAGGAATTTTTAATTATTTTTTTAGACTTTTGATTAAAGTCTAATTGCCCGTTCATGTCTGAAATATCTTACAGTGAATCCAAATATCATGATCGATATTAAAATAGTTGGTAATTCAGAAATAATGATATAAGGATTTATATTAGGTGTTGAAGCTATTTTAACCATTATGACCGTAGGGATATAATTCAAAATGGGAGTAAAATAGGATGCCTTGATGAACAACGGCATGAATAATATGAAAGTTGCAAACACGAGGATAATTGTTATGGCCGAATTTGCTTCTTTTGTACTATCAACAAACATGGATAAGAGAATTCCAATACCAATAAACACCAACCCAATAAAGAATAGTAATATAAACATTAGAATTGGATTATAAATTGGAACTTTAAGCAGATCCAATAAAATTATCCATGCAACACTTTGAATAAGTGAAAAAAATAATATTGGCAATGTTTTTCCCAACATTACCATAGAACTTGATATGGGGGTCATTAAAAGAACTTCAAATGTTTTTCTTTCCCTTTCACCAACAATGCTGTCTGTAACAATGTTACTTGCCAGGAAAAAGGGTAAAAGCAAAATAAATGGAACTATAAATCCATACATTATTTCAACAAAATAAGAACTGTCAAGGGCAATATTGGCCGGATGATTCTCGTTAAGGTTAACTACTTTAAGATTAACAGGATTCATAATTTTCTGTATTTCAGTATTGTTTAAACCTGAAGAAGCTAATTTTTTCTGAGTTTGATACTCATTAACAGCTTTATTTATCTTGGATGAAACAACAGGATAAAATATATTTGATGTATCAGTATTAACTGTTAAATTCTGTCCACTTGAAGAATTAAAGCCAACCACCGCAACAAGAGTCGATCCAAGAAATTCTTGTGCATCACTGATATTTTTGTAATATGTTAAATTTAGATTCTGTTTGATAAGATCAGACTCTAACTGGGATCCATGCATACTCTCAGGAACACCCACTTTAAGGGCAGATGTAGCCCCATACTGATCTAATAATGCTGGGTCAGATGCAATAGAGGTGGCTAGTTCAATGCCGAATGTTCCAAGTAATATAAATACTTGAACAAAAACCACACCAAGATAGATCTTATTTTTAATAATATCCTGGCCTTCCTTTTTTGCTAGAGCTGATAGTTTCATTTTATTTCCAGTTTCTATTTGATTTTATTATTATACATATTTCTTAGAATTAATATTAGTTATTATCACTGAATCTCACCAAATATTATAGATTTAAGGATAAATTGAATGTAGAAGTTTATGTTACAAATCGTTTTAGTTTATTATATTAATTTTAATTTCTTGGGTTTTCAGTTATCGAATTATATGTGAATGATTGGTAAATATTAAAACTTTTTAAAAGTTATTAAATCATATAAAAGTCTTAAAATACCCGGTCTAGGTCCAAACATAATATCATCCCTCTCAAAAAGTTTAATAGCAATCCAATATGAAATTAGGCTTACAACAAAGATAGTAGCAAGTGAAATACCATAATCCATCAGTGGTATGGATTCTCCCGAAAACAACCTCATCACTATTGTCATAGGAGAGATATTTGCTAAAAATGATTTTCTTGAGAGGTATAATAATACAGGTACAATAAGAAATCCAACTATTCCCATATATGCTATGCTTAATCCAATACCTGCCTCTTTAAAATTCTTAGAATATGCTGCTACAACTGCTGTAATTCCAATTATGGGTATTGATGTTAAGAAAATGAATATAAAAACCAATAAAGGATTAGCTATATGAAATCCTGCAATTAAAAGTATGATCAACCACATTGCAACTTGTAAAGATATTGTAAGTACAACGGCCATGCTTTTACCAATAATAACTTGAGCTTGGGACATTGGCATTGCAATAAGTATCTCACCTGTTTTTCTTTCCTTCTCCCCAACAACAGTGTCAATGATCATATTTCCAAATAGCAAGAGTGGTAAAAATAGCAGGATAACTAGCATGACTTTTTTTATAATCTGAAGAGGCAGCGATTCTCCTGTTGATTCCTGGTTAACAGTTGGAGTACTTGTATTTTGAGGTGCAGCAGAATTAGATAGAGTATTACTATATGATTGGGATATTATTTGAGCAGTAGAATTTACTTCATCTCTTACAACGCTACTTTTAGGATCGCTTGAGTCCAAATAAATCGTCATATCAATGGTCTGTCCTAATTGTATCTTCTTATCAACATTTCCAGATACATATAGGAATCCTGTAATTTTCCCATCGGCAATGTTATTCAATGAACTGTTGTAAGACAATGGTATAACATTTATAACCGCAGGGTTAATTAATTTTGAAATGAACCCACTTTGGTCCAGAACATCCATGGACGCAAATCCATTGAGTGATGGTGTAATTGATATACCGTTATCTGATTCTATGTTTGTAACAAATGAGTTGAAGATAATTATCATTAAAAAGAGAACAGAAAGTTGTAAAAAGAAGATCATCATGAACTTCTTGCTTTTTAGGGTGTTCTTAAACTCCCACTTAGTTATGCTAGTGAATTTCATGATAACCATTATATTAAATGAATTTCAATTCAATCATTTAACTGTATTTATGAATACATCTTCAAGTGTTGGTTCTTTAGTGTTGATCGAATTTACATTATTACCAAAGAGGTCAACAATTTCAGACATCTCATTTCTATATTTTAAAGATATTAAGTATTCTCCATCAATAAAATCAACGGCAGAAACCGATGCAAATTTCATTATTTTTTCTTTGTAGCTGTTAACATCTTCAAGGTTTTGTATTTTTACTTTTAAGATCACATCACCGTGTATTTTAGATTTAAGGTAAGCTGGAGTTCCTACATCTATGATTTTGCCTTTGTTAAGTATTGCAACTCGATCACATAGGAAATCCGCTTCTGCCATGTAATGAGTACATAATATCATTGTTTTATTTCCTTTAAGATTCCTTACAAAATCGCGAATTGAGTTTGCTGTTGCAGGATCCAGCCCCATTGTAGGTTCATCAAGTATTATTATGTCAGGATCGTGCACAAGCGCTCTCGCAACACTAATTCTCTGTCTTAATCCCTTTGAAAAAGTATTTATTCTATCATCTTTTCGTTCTGTCATTCCAACAAGTTCTAGTAAATCTTCTACTCTTCCATTGATATCATTTTTTGGAACTCCGTAGAGCTCTGCAAAATATTTAAGAAGATCTTTAGCCTTAAAACGCTCGTATAAATTAGGTTCTTCAGGGAGGTATCCTATCATTGATTTAATCCTTATAGGATCTTCATGGATACTAATACCATCAATTTTAATATCACCAAAATCCGGTTTAAGTATACAACATGCCATCCTTATTGCAGTTGTTTTACCTGCTCCATTGGGACCTATTATTCCAAGAAGTTCTCCCCGTTTTATTTCAAGATTAAGATCATCAAGTGCTTTAATTCTACCGAATGATTTAGTCAAAGATTCTATTTTTATCATAACTTCATTTGAGCCCATACCGAACCCCACCATTTAATATAAATTATATCTACTTGAGGACAATATATTGTTATTTATTAAGTTTAAACTTTGTAATATCTAAACTTTAATGATGAATTTTGCGATCTTATCGATGCATGTTGCTTGCATATAGGACAAATGATCCGAAGTTGTGAATAGATAGAGTTACCCTAATTATAATTAAAGAGTGATATATTTTAAATCATAGTTTGAAGTATACCTTATGAAATATCAACTGATTTTTCAATTAAAATGAGGTAAATAAAAACATTGAAATCTTCGATTAATTTTTGGATAATTGGATCAATTTATTAAATATTATATTTAGAGAATAAACTTAGAAATAATTTCAAATAATTCAATCGAGAAAAAAAATGTTCTTATCAAATCTTATGCCGGTCAAGAAGGCCCAAAAAATTATAGATCCTTCGCTGAAAAAAGTTGGTGTTGAGACAATTTCCATTGAAGATGCTCACAGAAGGGTCTTAGCAGAAAATGTAACATCAAAATTAAATTCACCCCCCTTTGAAAGGTCTGCAATGGACGGTTATGCAATTCAAGCCAAAGATACCTTCGGATTTTCTGAAAACAATCCTGCAAAAATCAAGATCATCGATACCATAGGTGCGGGACAAATTTCAAATAAACTGGTAAAACATGGCGAAGCTGTAAGAATAGCAACTGGAGCACCAATACCCGAAGGGGCAAATTCTGTTGTAATGGAAGAATATACAAATTCCCAAGGAGATAATCTAGAAGTTGAAATGAGTTTGACCCCTGGAGAAAATATTTCCCCTATGGGTGAGGACATTAAAAAGGGAGACACTATCTTAAGGAAAGGAAAAATTTTAAGACCTCAAGATCTTGCATTAATAGCTACAGCAGGTTACAACAGTATAAATGTCTTTAAAAAGCCCAAGATTGCAGTTATTACTACTGGAAATGAACTGGTAATGCCACGTCCTTCACTAAACGGAGCAGAAATAATAAACTCAAATTATTATACATTCAAGGCAATGGTAGAATCAGCAATGGCTATTCCCACATTAGTACATTGTGTTGATAGTCATAAACTTGTTGAAAATGAATTTGAAAAATTAATTGATACCCATGATGCATTAATTTCTACAGGTGGTACTGCAATTAGCAAAGGAGATGTAGTCGTGGATGTAACAGAAAATATTGGTGAAGTTCTTATACACGGAGTTGCTTTACGACCTGGCAAACCATTCGGATTCGGAATTATACACGAAAAACCTGTTTTTATGCTTTCAGGATATCCTGTAGCAGCGATTGTGCAAGCTGATGTTTTTGTAAGGAATAGTCTTTATAAAATGCAGGGAATTGAAAATAAACCCCAAATAATTCGTAAAATTGCTTCGAGAAAGATCCCTTCAAGTCTCGGAAGGACAGATTATATAAGGGCAAAAACAGAGTTAAATATGGTTAGACCATTGAAGATTAATGGTTCTGGGATTATAAGATCAATGGTAGAATCAAACGCTTATATTATTATAGAAGAAAATGTTGAAGGAATAGGTAAAGGAGAGGAATGTAACGTTCTTCCATATGATTCACTTATAGTTTAAGAGTTATAACTAAATTTACTAGATATTATTAGAAATAATGATATTAATTTAAAAAAATTAAAAATATAATCATATTTAAAGGTGATTTTTTTGGCATTGAACGTCTTAGAGTATTACGCTATTGCATTTGTCATAATATGGATTGTTGCCCTTCTGTTTAAGGATAGATTGAAAATAGACATTGAAGGGCCTGTAATGATGAGAAGGACTAAAAGATTAAGGGACTTTATAGACTCTGTAGCTATGAAAAGTCCTAGATCCTGGAGACTCATCATGAATATAGGTGTGCCATTATCATTTATCTTCATGGCAGTTATAGTTGGGATCATCATATATACCCTCCCAACAACATTTACAAACCCACAATTACAATTAGTTCTTCCGGGAGTGGATATCCCAGGTTCACCAGTATTAATACCTTTAGGATATGGTATAATCGCCCTAATGACAGTTTTAGTAGTGCATGAATTTGGTCATGGTATCATCGCTAGGATTGAAGGAGTTAAAATAGATTCAATAGGCGTTTTATTATTGGCTGTGCTTCCTGGTGCCTTTGTTGAACCTAATGAAGAAGACGTCCAAAATTCCGAGAGAATTCAAAAACTTAGGATATATGCCGCAGGATCTATCTTCAACATGATACTAGCCGCCATATCACTTATAATAGTTTTATTTATTAGTTTAATGATCATCGGTAGCGTATTCATCGGTATTCCGGGTTTTACTATACCTACTACTGATTTGGAAATACATTCTTTTGGATATACTATCACCGGCCCCGTATTTCCTACATTTCATAACAATGGTGTCGAAATAACTAGTGTAGTTCCAAACAGCCCTGCTGATGGGATTTTACCCCAGGGAACAATTGTTCAAAGTGTTAATGGAGTAGATGTATCCAATATTAATAACTATGTTGCAGTTCTTAATCAAACAAAAATTGGGGAGAACATATCATTCCAAACTACTACTGGAAATTATACTATTAAAGCTGGAGTAAATCCTGATAACGCATCCAGAGGTTATATAGGCATTAGAAGTCAAGAAACTATGGTCGTAAATAGTAATGTTGCAAAAACAGTTGGAACCCAAATTCCATGGTTTATTTACACAATACAACAATTATTTACATGGATATTTCTATTGAACTTCTCGGTTGGAATATTCAACCTCCTTCCTATGAAACCATTAGATGGTGGATTATTATTAGAAGAACTCTTAAGCTATAAATTATCGGAAAGCAACGTTCGTAAAATAATGACTCCACTATCCTATGTCTTGATTGTGCTAATTGTGACACTTGTAGGTTATAGTCTTATTAGGGGAATATTACTTCTGTTATAATCCTCTATTTTTTTTAAATTTTAGAAATATTTTTTTGCCTATTCATGTAATTCACTTCTAAATGTTTATCAATATGATAAAAAAATAGATAATCCTATGATTTAGATAATAATTTAATAGTAATTTTTTAGAATATTAGTGTGATAAAAAAATAGTTTGAAAGCGGTGCAAAACAAGATGAAAGTTGTTATAATCGGAAGCGGTGCAGGCGGTCTTACCGTTGCTTCAAATATAAGAAAATATTCAGATAAAACTGAAATAACAGTCATAACATGTGAAAACCGAGTTGCATATTCCCAATGTGCTATTCCCTATGTTATAGGTGGAGAAATAGAATCATTCGATGAAATCGTTATGCACACTCCAGAATACTATGGAAAACAAGGTATAAATATTATAACTAATTCTGAAGTCTTTGAAGTAGTATCTTCAGGAAAATTCGTGAAATATCGTTCAAATAACCCCCAAAATACAAATGAAAAGGAACATGAAGATATTCTGTACTATGATTATTTAGTAATCGCAACCGGCGGATCACCATTCATACCCCCAGTTGAAGGAACAGGTTTAAAGGGAGTTTTCAAGGTTAGAACCATTGAAGATGGGGCAAAAATTAAGAAATGGGCAAAACAGAGTAAAAAGGCAATTGTAGTGGGTGCTGGTGCTATTGGTCTAGAACTTAGTTATGGCCTTAAAGAGCTGGGAATTGATGTTAGTGTTACTGAAATGGTATCCCAGATACTTCCAAGGTCTTTAGATCCAGATATGGCACTTAAAGTGCAGGATTACCTAGAAAGTGTGGGTGTGAAGATTGTTCTTGAAAAAGCTTTAAATAAAATTATAGGATCAGAAAAGGCCGAAGAAGTTATCGTTGGAGACGAGCATATTGATTCAGATCTTGTAATTTTATCTACAGGAATAAGACCATCTGTTAAACTTGCAAAACAAGCAGGTTGCACCATTGGAGATATGGGGGTCACAGTCAACGAGAGAATGGAAACATCAGTTCCCTGTATTTATTCCGTTGGTGATTGTGTTGAAGTTTATGATGGAATAACTGGACAGAAAACTGTATCTCCCTTTGGAACAACTGCTGTACGCCAAGGAAAAGTCGCTGCTAAAAATATTAGTGGGAGAGAAGCAGTTTTTCGACCAGTTTTAAACTCGGTTGTTTCCAAGATAGGAGAGCTTGAAATTGGTGCAGTTGGTTTAACAGAAACTTCTGCTAAATTAAACGGTATAGATGTAATTATAGGGAGAAGTAAAGCATTAACTAAGGCCAGATATTATCCTGGATGTAAACCAATTGATATCAAGATATTATGCAGCCCTGATGGCAAAATTTTAGGTTGTCAAATAATAGCAAAGGAAACTGTTGCAGAAAGGGTTGACACAATGGCTTTGGCAATTGCCAAAGGAGTTAAATGTGCTGAACTTACAGAAATGGAATTTTCTTATGCCCCTCCAGTTTCAATGGTTGTGGATCCTATAGTACTGGCCGCTGAAAATGCTATTGAAAAAATGAATGACATTACATGATCATTACAGATTTTCAACAGGGATGGATGGAATATGACTACCATATGTTAATGAAATTAAAAAATTAATAATTCAATTTTTAATCTAAATTAACTATATTTTTTTTGTAATATTTTTTAGAATGAAAAATAATAGGATTTTAGAAATATCTCTCAAGTAATCCTTTCAACATGCGTGCATGTCTTGCTTCATCCTTTGAACTTTCATCAAAAAAGTTATTGGCGGGAGCTATATTTTCAAGCTTGGCTAATTTAGAAGCTGCTTTTTTCTCGTTGTTAGCCATTGTTTCCCCTTCAAGCATCGTTTCAAGATTTTCTTTAAGTGATGAAGAGATAACTCCATTCATTTCAGCAAACACGGCAGCATGGCCTGCTTCCTCAAATGCAATAGTCTTTAAAACTTCTCCCACTTCAGGAAGTCCATCTCTTTGAGCCAACCTTGCCATTGCTAAGTACATTCCCACTTCTGCACATTCTCCCTCAAAGTTCGCTTTAACATCCTTTTCTAATTTTGTACCTTTACATAAACCTATTTCGTGTTCGTTTATCAATTCCATTATTGTTCCTCCAGAATATGGATTTTTTATAAAAAAAATTAAATATGATTGTTTTATTCAATCTTTAACGAGTTGTCTTCCCATTTCGTAACATTTTTCAAGTTCATCGACTGTTGGTACATAATAGATTTCATATTCATCTTTAACATCAAATCCACATTTTTCAAGGTCTTCTCTTAATATATGGGGTGCTCCACCCTTTCCTCCCATAGAACCGAATGTTATTGCCTTCCTTTTGATACCAGTTCTGTTGAACTTCAAGCCTCTGAGGTAATAAATAATATCCCCAACGCTAGGGAAGGGTTCGTCATATATGGTTGGAATTCCAAATGCAACCGCTTTACTGTCCAATATATCCTTTACAATTTCACTCCTCTCATCTTCATGGAGATAATAAATTTTAACATCTGCACCTTCACTAATAGCACCTTCTGCTACGGCATGGGCCATCTTTTGTGTTGAGCCGTGCATTGTATCATAAACGATTGTTACCTTATCTTCAACCTGTCCAGTTGCCCAAGCACTGTAAGCACCTATAACTTTCATTGGATCTGTCCATATCTGTCCGTGAGCGGGAGCAATTATTTTTATCTTGTCTAAAATTCCGAGCTCTGTTACTTCTTCAAATTTCTTGAGGACCAGTTTTGAGAGGGGAGTTATTAAATTAGCATAGAATTTTTTGGTTGCGTCCATAAGTACATATTCAGGGATTTCATGTTCATATCTCTGTGGGAAACAAATATGTTGACCGAATGCATCGTTTGAAAATAGAATTCCCTCCTCAACTAACAGTGTAAACATACTGTCGGGCCAGTGAAGTAAAGGTGCTTCTAGAAATGCTAGAGTTGCCCCATCAAGATCAAGAGCATCTCCTGTTTTTACTATTATAAATTCTGCCTCTTCAAGGGAAGGATAATGATTTTTTAACCCTTCAACCGCTACTTCCGTACAGTATATGGGTGCTTCAGGGAATTTGCGATGTATTTCAGGTAGTGCTCCGCTGTGATCCTTTTCAATATGGTTCTGGATAATCACATCTATTTTCATTTCTCTTCCTTCTTTCTCGAAGGCATCTTCAATTCTACCCCACATCTGATCAGATTTTCCATGGTAGGTGTTATCAATTAATGCAACTTTATCCTTACCAAAAACAAGATAAGCATTGTATGTAGTTCCATCCAATGTGTAACCGTGATAAGTCCTTATATCCCAGTCTAAAAATCCTACCCAGTAAACTCCTTCCTTCATTTTCACTGCATCTGCTTTCATTTTAACCCTCCAATTTTTCAATGATATTTTCCACATATCTGGTTCGTTCAAATACGAACCGTATGTTGTATGGTGTTATACGAACAAGTGATATATAAATGTTACGTTCGTGCAAATACGAACCATTATATGTTTGCTCTAACAACTCTAACATGGATGTTGGATTTATGAACAATGGAAAACCCCAAAAAAATAAAACTAATAACCAGATAAGAATATTTGGAACACAAAATGGCGTTAATATCATTGAACGCCCTGTAAAAACACAGATATTATCAATTCTTGAAGAGAAAGAGCGGAATGGAGCAGAGATTGTAGCAATAACAGGAAAATCCAAAGCTACAATATCCGCACATCTCCATGACCTTGTTGATAGGGGGATAATAGAATCAAAAGCTAATCCATTAGATGGCAGAAGCAAAATATTCTACATTAAATCAAGTTACATTGGCGGATTGTCTCGAGAAAATGAATTTAAAAAAGGAATGGACAATTATATTAGTGAAAATGTGATTAAATCCAATGATCCATTCGAATTCTTTAGATTTGTCTTCAGAACCATAAGAGTAGCCTTAATGGAAGAAGGATTTAATATAGATCCAATATTACATAATGCCGGCTTTAAAGTGGGTTCAACATTCTATGAAAAATTAAAGGACCCTCAAACAGAGGTCATGGTCAATAAAATTGCAGAATTTTGGCAAAAAAATAAACTCGGCCGTATTAAAATTGAAAAATACGAACCACTTACTATCAGGGCATATGACTGCTTTGAATGCGAAGACTTGCCAAAGATTGGTAGATCGGCTTGTGCATTTGACTCAGGTATACTTGAAGCCCTTTTCTCAAAACATTTTTCTAAAGATGTAAATGTAGAAGAAGTTAAATGCTTTGCAAAGGGTGATGACTACTGCTGTTTCATTGTTAATAAAAATGATTGAAACAATAAAATAATAAATAATATTACACTATTTTTTTAAACTTTCAAATTTTATAATCGTAGTAGATAAATACTTTTTATCTTTAGAAAAACCTTCAAATACATTTTCATCATTCATACTACAATTTTGAACCGAAATAATTGATTTATCGCGTTTATCTTTACTAACAATTTCTTCAAGAATTTCGGAATGTCTTGAAGTTTTCATAATAATAAATGTATCGCCATACTCCAAAATACTGGCTAACCTATCATCAACCTTTGGAACAATAACAACTATTTCATCCTTTTCTGCAAGAGAAATTCCTGCAGCAGCTGCACAACCTGTAAAAGAAGTTATGCCTGGAATTACTTCAATTTCAAAATCTAACTCAATCAATCTCTTTGCAACATATGAAAATGTACTGTAAACTGTTGGATCACCTAAAGTAATGAAACCAACATCCCTTCCTTTAACCAATTTATTTATAATTATCTCAGCAGCCTGATCCCAGTAGGTATTAAGGGCCAGTTTATCCTCTATCATTGGAAAAAGAGGATCTAAAATTTCATAATCATCATCTCTATCATCTAAAATAGGTTGCACTATAGATAGAGCTAAACTGCGTTTAGATTCTGCAGATCTGGGTGAACAGATTACATCAATCTTTTTAAGTAATTTAACTGCTTTAATTGTTAAAAGCTCTGTGTCGCCTGGGCCAACACCAATTCCAAAAAATTTTCCTTGTTTCATGCTAAAAAACACCCATTATAATTGTTTTAAATTGGATTGTTAAAGTAAGATATATAAATAAAATTTTTAATTAGTTTAAAATTTAACCTCAGAAAATTCCTTTTCAAATCTATTTGAACTTTGGATGAAACCTTTTTTAAAGGTATCTTTTTATTATTTTTTTGTAAACATCAATATGAAGGTTTCATTTTTATACCACCATCAATAAATATAAGTCTCTATGGAAAGCGGTTTCTTCTGTGAAAAGTGTGGAATGATAAAAGCACGTTGTATTTGCAATAAAATTGGCAATAAGGGATATATCAGTACTAGAATATCCAAACCAAATGTTTCAGAATTTAAAAAAATGTATCCTGATGTGGATGAAGAGATAATTGAAAACTTCCCATTTTCGGAACCTCGTAATGGTCAATTTGAGATTATTACCAGAATCAAAGATGCAATAGAAAATGGTTATCGTTACATTATACTAGAGGCAGGAACTGGAACTGGAAAATCTGCTATTGCAACTACATTAGCAAATATTTATCAACCAGCTTATATTTTAACAATGACTAAACAATTACAGTCACAATATGCTTTAGAATTTGAATACCCTATGGTTAAAGGCCGTGGAAACTTCACATGCAGGGATTCTGACTTCGATGACAGATGCGATTCTGGAACATGCCAGACAGTACCAAGTTCTCAAAATTTTGTATGCGATTTTGGAATTACCAAATCTCCATCTTTAGAGGGTATGTTCGCTTTCAACGATGCACATGGCACACCAATATATTTTAGATCAAATGAAAGGTGCAATTATTGGAATCAAAAATCTAGAGCAGTTGAAAGTGATATTACCCTTATGAATTATGATTATGCGCTTTTAGAACTTGCTTACGTACAACATTTCGGCAAAAGGAACTTGATGATACTTGATGAGGCACACAACATAGAAGATAAATTGATGCGTAGAATGGAAGTTCATCTGTCCAACAAAATGCTTGAAAAAGATGTAAAAAAGAGCATACCTAGAAGTATGATGTCTTATTCTGATCCTAAAGAATGGACACTTTTCATTCAGTTACTCTACCAAGATTATAAAGACATAAGTCTTACAAAAATGCCAAAAAACAAGGCAGATCGGATAAATAGAACAAAACTACGATTAAGTGAACTCTTGACTAATATGGAAGAAAATCCTAAAAATTGGGTTGTAGATGGGGCTGAAGGTGGAATTACATTTAAACCATTAAATATAGACGTTTATGCCAAAGATAGGCTCTTTAAATATGCTGATGTTTGTCTTTTCATGAGTGCAACAATTTTGGATCAGAAGCTCTTCTGTAAATGGTTAGGAATAAACCTGGAAGAAGTATATTATCTTAGTATTAAAAGTGCGTTTCCAGCATCAGAACGTCCCGTTCATCTTAAAACTGTTGGTCCAATGTCACAGCGTGCAATTAAACGTACAGCTCCTAAAACTATCCCTATACTTGAAAAAATAATAGAACATCACAAGTATGAGAAGGGATTGATTCATACTCACAATTACAAGTGTCAACAGTATATTATGAAACATATTAAAGATAAACGCCTCATGGATCATAAAAGTACAGACAGAGAATATAAACTCCGCCTTTTTGAGAAGAGTAAAGACCCATTAGTTTTGGTTAGTCCTTCAATGAGCGAAGGTGTTGACCTTCCGTATGAGAAGTGCCAGTTCCAAGTTATTTACAAAATACCCTTCCCATACCTAGGAGACCAACAGATAAAAAATAGGAAAGCACAAGACCCTAAATGGTATGCTTATAAGACTGTGATGACTCTTGTCCAAGCATATGGGAGAGGAATGCGTGCAGAAGATGACTACTGTGAAACTTACATTCTAGACAGTAATATAAGAATGTTAATGACTGGACGAATGTATCGTGATTTAATACCTCCATTCTTTAAAGAGGCTATTGTAAGAGATTAAATTCTTTTAAATTCCATTACTCTTGTAGATATACTGGGTCTAAAAAAATAGAAAAATTTAATATTATATTTGATGGAGATAGGAAAATTGAAAAGTTAATCTTCTTTTTTTTCCCATTTAACTCTCCATTCTGCCATCTGTTCTTTTGAAATCCAATGACTACCATCACAAAAGGGTTTATTTTCAGATTTACCACATTGACAGAGGGTTACACGATTACGAACTTCATAAAGATCTCCATCAAATGATTCTATTGGTATTCCTCCCCTTACCCATATAGGACCCTCACATTTTTTCTGAGGATCGTGTACCATTACAATGGAAGGTTCAAAATCAGGTTCTAATGCCTTACCTGTTTTTTTATCCCACACAACTAACCTACCCGATGGACAATTTTTTCCTTGTTCAATGGCCATTTCTTTAGCTTTAGGTTCATCTGAGTTTGTTATTAAATCCCTTATACCACCAGCACGTTGACAGAAACGTGAATGGTCACATAATGGCCATACGTCTGTTAATGTCAAAACAGGCCCTTCAGTTTCAACAGCTTCTACCATATATGGTTTTTTACTTGCTGTTTCAGTCCCATCAAAATCAATCTTTAAATGGGTACCATCACAAAAGGGTTTATTTTTCGATTTTCCACACCTACAAAGTGAATAATTGTCTTTTAGAGGATATTTAACCTCCATAATCCATTGGTAAGAGTTACCTTCATCGTCTGCCCCTATTCCCTGTTTAATAAGTGGTACTCCTCCTGAAACTATGTAAGGCCCGTTTTTCATTATTCTAATTCTAGGTTTGTTCGTATTTGATGTCATTTTTATAGCCTCTTTAGTTTTTTTAGGTTTCTTAACCATAATTGAAATCACTTAATTTTAAATTCATACGCACCCATCCCCATATCTCCCCAGAGCCAACTATGGTGAATCATCTCACCTTTAGCTCCTTCACCTGCTGCACCCATTGTAGTGATTATTGGCATATAATGGTCCGGATAAGGATGAGCCCTTTCAGGATAAGGGGCTACCTTATTATAATTAATTAAAGCAGAATAATCACCGTGTGTAATAGATTTCGTGAGCCAAGAATCGAAATCATTAGCCCATTGATCTGTTTTAGCTCCAGGTCTTAGTGGAGCATACCCTAAAGGGTGGACGGCACCTCCGCTGCCCAGAATCAAAACACCTTCATGTCTTAAGGATTCTATAGCTTTACCTAGTTCGTAATGTGCCGCTGGATCCATGTGTTGCTGTATTGAAAGTTGAAAAACTGGTACCTCTAAATTTGGAAACATTAACATAGCTGGAACCCATGCACCATGATCTAATCCTCGTGTGTAAACCATTTCACAATCTAAACCACTGTTATTTATTAGATCAGCTGTTCTTTGAGCAAATTTAGGAGATCCCAATGCAGGATATTCAACTTGATAGAGTTCGGGCGGAAATCCATAGAAGTCGTGTATGGTATCATTCTTTTCAATAGCATTAACAGTAGGTTTTGAAGTCATCCAGTGTGCAGATATGCAAAGTACTGCATTTACATTTCTGTAAGTTTTTCCAAGATCCTTTAAAAACTCCCTAGCTGGAATATTCTCCAATAATAAAGTTGGAGGTCCATGAGATATAAAAACAGTTGGTAATGATTCTTTATCCATTATTTCACCTATATATGAATTTTTTCCTTTAAAATATTTTTTTATTTTATGAAAAAAAATTTATTTAGATATTTTACGATATTCACCATTAACAATTGTTAATATTACACCCTCAAAGAATTTAAAGTTTTTGATGATGTTGAGTTGTTTAGCTTGTTAAGATTAGGTAAAAAAGGGATCAGAGTTTGATTAAGCAAATAAAAAAATAATAAAAAATAGCGGACCTGGGGGGATTTGAACCCCCGACCTTGGGATCCGAAGTCCCACGTCATATTCCTGGCTAGACTACAGGCCCAAATTATTTAATAGAATATCAAGTAAAAAATCATTTTTGACTAGATTATTAATAAGTATATCTATTCATTGTTATAAATTTGTAGAAACAACATCAAACTTTTGATCTTACTACTTAAAATGGTTATGTTATAAGATAAAATATCAATTTAAACAGATTAATGCAAATAAAAAAAAATTCGCTTGTAATAAAATTTTATGGGGTAAAAATGCTGGCAAAAAGGATTATACCATGTCTTGACTGTGATCTTAACGTTCCTAATGGTAGGGTAGTTAAAGGAGTAGAGTTCAAACAAATAAGATACGCGGGTGAACCCGTTGAACTTGCAACACAGTACTATGAAGATGGTGCAGATGAAATTGTATTTCTTGATATAACCGCTTCTCATGAAAGAAGGGAAACCATGGCAGAAGTGATTAAAGCAACAACAGAGAATGTTTTTGTTCCTATTTGTGTAGGGGGAGGTATTAGAAAACCTGCAGATTATGTTAATATGCTCAGAGCGGGTGCAGATAAATGTTCTACTAATACAGCTGCCATTCAAAATCCTAATCTTATAAATGCAGCATCTAAAGTAGTTGGATCACAAGCTTGTGTCATAGGCATTGATGCCAAGCGGAGATATATTGAGAATCCTAAAGAAAATTCCAATAAGGTAATTATTGACACTGAAAAGGGTTACTGCTGGTTTGATTGTAGTATCTACGGTGGGCGTGAATTTACAGGAATTGACGCAATATCATGGGCAATTGAATGCCAGAAAAGAGGAGCCGGAGAAATCTTATTAACGAGTATGGATCGTGATGGGACAAAAGATGGATACGACCTTGAACTTACTAGAGCAATGAGTGAAAACTTAGATATTCCAGTAATAGCATCTGGCGGTGTTGGTAATCCAGATCATATTTATGATGCATTTAAAATTGGAAAAGCAGATGCTGCTCTAGCAGCAAGTATATTCCATTTTAATGAATACCCGGTACAAGTAGTGAAGGAACATCTAAAGAAAAGGGGAATTCTTGTACGACTTTAAAATAAATTAATCATATAAGTTAATGAAGTCCAATCAATGCCCCGTACTCTAAATAAACTTTTTCTAATAATTTCCAGATTTAGGGTTATCCTAGTCATGCAGCCATTCAGAAACTAATGACTCTCGTAATTAGTATGACACCCGCTTGTAATATCCTCTTAACACCATAATTATGAGCATTGGGTAAAGTAGATATTATGTTAAATAGAAATATAAATCCATGAAAATCCGCTGCCCTTGGGTAAATAAAGATCGATTAATGATTGAATATCATGACAAAGAATGGGGCGTTCCAGTTCATGATGACAAACTTCTTTTCGAATTTTTAGTGTTAGAAGGTGCGCAGGCAGGTTTAAGCTGGACAACCATACTAAAAAAACGGGATAATTATAGGATAGCATTTGATAATTTTGAACCTGAAAAAGTAGCGGCATACAACGAAGATAAGATAAAAGAATTACGAGAAAATTCAGGAATAGTACGTAATCAACTGAAAATTCGTTCCGCTGTTACTAATGCTATTAAATTACTGGAAATCCAAAAAGAATATGGAAGCTTTGATAATTATATTTGGAGATTCATCGGTGGAAAACCTAAACAGAATATGTGGAAAAAAATGGAGGAGATACCATCATCCACTTCAGAATCTGAAAGGATGAGTCATGACTTGAAGAAGAGGGGTTTCAAGTTTGTTGGTCCAACAATATGTTATGCTTTCATGCAAGCTATAGGCATGGTAAATGATCATTTAATAGATTGTTCAAGACATTCAGATTTATATAGTGAGTAATCAATGAAACTCGAAAGATCATTTATACTAGAGACAATAATAGTTGCAAAAGAATTATTAAACTGTTATTTAGTCCATTAAACTCCAGATGGTATTACCAAAGGCCAAATTGTAGAGGTAGAAGATTATAAATGTCCAGGAGGTAAAGGACGCATTCATATAAATGTCGACATACCTCCACAATGAACCCTCTTTTTAAAAATGGATTGTTTGCATATGTTATATCACATAACCTATCAGACTTTAATAGAGAAATTGTAGCTACTCCAAGAATAAATATGGATTTTGCAGAAGAATATAAGGATAGATTGTGGACATTTTTTAAATGGTATTGAGTCTATTAGTCGAAATTATAGGACCAATAGGACACTGTCAAAAACTTGGGGGTTTTTGATTTTTATGTTTTGATAAATAATTTTTTCTATTCCTGTTAAAATGGTTATTTTTTGGAATAGGAACCTAAAAACTTT